>ERZ1048872.450-NODE-450-length-45752-cov-16.329496_pt1 | contig 45752 bp, 52 predicted proteins | sample MGYA00383100_ERZ1048872 | MGnify/ENA primary metagenome ERZ1048872 (study PRJEB29581, sample SAMEA5548370) | metagenome | biome: marine; feature: coastal; material: water | depth 50 m | study: Short-term variability in the microbial, nano- and picoplankton...
AAGAAGTGCGTGGCTTTAGTTTGCTGGATTTACAACATCAAATTGAGAAAACATTGGCTAAGATGCAGGCTTAATTCAACACTTGCCAATTTTTATTTTCTCTTATACAATGAGAACTTTGCATAAATATGAATAATCATAAAAAACCCACTGCTTACCAACTTAGCAGTTTTTTAAACCCTGCCTTAGCCCTGCTAGGACTGGATTTAAAAAACTACCAATTCGGCAAGCATTGAATTTTTCTAATCATCCCTATTTATGCAAAGGTCTCACAATATATTTTCGTTTTATTACTAGAGGAGTGGTTTATGAAAAAGTATCTTTTTTTATCAATGTTTGTTGCTGGGTTTTCTGCACAAGCAGCAGATGTGGTGTCACAGAAAAATATTGGTCTAGATTTGGCGACTGATTTGGCGATGCTGTCTACTAAAAAATGCCAAGAAGACGGTTATCAGGTCTCAACCGTTGTTGTCGATAAACACGGTAATGTACGCGCTGCACTGCGTGATGATTTGGCAGCGCACTTTACTTTAGAAATTGCGCAACGAAAAGCAAATATGACGATTATGTCAGGGATTAGAAGTGGGGATTTTAAAAAAGCACGTGAAGATATCCGCCAAGAGTTAAATCATATTAATGGTTTGATTGTTATGGATGGTGGTGTGCCTGTCGTGGTAGCAGGTGGTGTGGTTGGTGCTATTGGCGTAAGTGGTGCACCTGGGGGTCATTTGGATGCCGCTTGTGCCGATTACGCCATTAAAAAATTACAAGAACGCATTGACTTTGCAGACGATGATTAGACTGATAAAGTTTTAATTTTTTCTAAAGTTGGCACGTTTAACTGAAATTCTTTAGCAAGTTCTAACGCTCTGTCTAATCTTGCAGGCGCACTACGCCCCATACAGCTGTGATTTAAATCGCCTTCAAAGGCGTGTATCATGCCTTTTTCTAGCGCATCTTCAGAAAAGGTCGCGTCCGTAAGTGCGACTTGTAGCTTTAGCACATCGCTGGATACATCACGCATCAGTTCCAAATGCTTGTTGCGTAAATCATCAACTGTGCTGCCAGTTTCGATTGCCAAACCAGCAATATTGGTGGTGAGAATATAGAGATTTTTTAGCACCAGTTCAAATAATAGTGCGGCTTCATCGGCAACGCTGTGTGCTGGGATATCAATCAGCGCTAAGGAATCCACCAAAATTTGTGCCTTGGGTCCATACGCAGGCGAGGAAATTAATACCTTAGAATCCATGCCTTTTTTCTTCTCAAACCACACTGAGATAACGGTTGGGTTGATAAAGTTATGCGCCGCCCAATCGCGTGGCAAAAGCTCGTTTTGCATCATTGCCACGCGGTCTTTCCATTGATCAGGGATAGATTTCAGCGCATCTTGCAAATCCCTCTCAGCGGTGCAAATTAAAATCAATTCTGGGTCAATGGAGTTGGCAAGTTCTGCCACATCGCTCTGACGTGTGATTGGATAAACAGGATAGTTATTCTTTAAAAAGGCACGCGCAAAAACGCTACCTAATTCGCCAATTCCTAAAACAACAATTGGTTTTTTCATTATATTTTTCCTTGTTAAATTACCAATTAGAATGACCAGAATGTGTTTTCAAGTCATTGTCATCTCTATTTCTATTAGGTGTATAAACGCTTTTATCGTATAACCAATTTTGAACAAATTTTGGAATAAGTGAGTAATGTAGCTTGCATTCTTCCGCTTGTTGGGTAAATCTCAGAATCATTGCAAACCCAAGAATTGGCATTAACCAAATAAAAGTAATACGCGCTATTTTTATCCAAATATGACGAATGTCTTTTTCTTGCACAGCAATAATTGAAGCGGCTATATTTAAATACAGCACAAAGATTACAAATAATGCAATAAATCCAACTAACAACTCTTTCATTTAAGTATTTCTAATAGTGTTTCACCCATCATAGCAGGGGTTGGTGAGATGGCAACACCGGCTTTTTCCAAAGCTTTGATTTTGTCCTCTGCCTTACCTGAGCCACCACTAATCACTGCGCCAGCGTGTCCCATGCGTTTGCCTGCGGGTGCAGTTAGCCCTGCGATGTAAGACACCACAGGTTTGGATACATTGCTACGAATATATTCTGCCGCTTCTTCTTCCGCCGAGCCACCAATTTCCCCGACCATAATGATAGACTGGGTTTGTTTATCGGCTTCAAATAGTGCCAAACAATCAATAAAATCCATGCCATGAATTGGGTCACCGCCAATGCCAATACAAGTGCTTTGCCCAAGCCCTGCTTGGGTGGTTTGGTGCACCGCCTCATAAGTCAGCGTGCCTGAGCGTGAGACCACACCCACACTACCTGCTTGATGAATATTACCTGGCATAATGCCGAGTTTGCATTCATCAGGGGTAATCACACCTGGACAATTTGGACCAATCAGAATTGAGTCTGAATCTTTTAACTGTGCCTTGACTTTAAGCATATCTTGCACTGGAATACCTTCAGTAATACAAGCAATTACTGAAATCTCGGCTTCAATGGCTTCAACAATTGAAGCGTAAGCAAAACGTGGCGGCACATAAATCATTGTTGCATTCGCCTCCGTTTCTTGCATAGCCTCAGCAACCGAGTTAAACACAGGCAAATCCAAATGGGTTTGCCCACCCTTGCCTGGGGTGACGCCACCAACAAACTGTGTGCCATAGGCAATCGATTGTTCGGAATGAAACGTGCCCTGCTTGCCGGTAAAGCCCTGGGTAATAACTCTGGTATTTTTATCAATCAGTACACTCATCGGCTCATCTCCACAATTGCTTGAGCGGCTTTGGTTAGGTCAGATTCTACGTGTACGTTATAGTTTGAGTTATCCAACATTGCTAACCCTTGAGCTGCATTGGTGCCCTCTAAACGCACCACGATTGGCAAAGACAAGCCCACTTTTTCAATCGCCTGTAAAATGCCTTCGGCGATTAAATCACAACGCACGATACCGCCAAAAATATTCACCAAAATGCCTTTGACATTTTCCTGTGTTTGAATGAGTTCAAAAGCTTTGGCAACACGCTCACTGGTGGTGCCACCACCTACATCTAAAAAGTTAGCAGGTGAGCCACCATGATGTTGAATCAAATCCATGGTTGCCATTGCCAGCCCCGCACCATTGACCATACAGCCAATTGTGCCATCTAGGGAAATATAGTTGAGTTGATATTTACTCGCCTCAACTTCTTTTTCATCTTCTTGAGCCTCATCACGTAAACGCGCAATGTCTTCATGACGATACAGCGCATTGTCATCAAAATCAATCTTACCGTCAAGTGCCAATAAGGTATTTTGCGAGGTAACAATCAGCGGGTTAATCTCAATCAAACTGGCATCTTTACTGGTAAAAATTTTAGTTAAACCCAGTAGGGTTTGGCTAAATTGTTGGGCTAAATCTGTATTTAAATTAAGTTTTTTAGCAATTGAATTGCAATCAGATTCCTCCAATGTGCCTAGTGGATTAATGCCCAACTTAATGATTTTATCAGGACTTTCACTGGCAACTTTTTCAATGTCCATACCACCCTCAGTAGAAGCTAAAACCGTGATTTTTTGACTTTGTCTATCCACCAACAAACCTAAATATAACTCTTGTTCAATGGCTTGTCCCGCTTCAATAAGCAGTTGGTTAATTGGCAAACCTTTATCATCGGTTTGCGGGGTAATAAGTTGTGTGCCTAATAATTTCTCACAAGCAGCTTCTACCGCTTCAACTGAATGACAGACAATCACCCCACCCCCTTTACCGCGACCCCCTGCATGCACCTGTGCTTTTACTACCCAAACACTACCACCCAGTTGCTCGCAAGCGCTTTTAGCTTGTGCAACATCATTCAGCAAAACCCCCTCAGGCGTTTGAATGTTATTTTGGCTAAATAATGTTTTAGCTTGGTATTCGTGTATATGCATAAAAAGTGCGTAAAATAAGATGACTGAATTTTACACTTAATAGCAATAAATAATGGCAAATTACTCTACCAGTCAGTTCAAAAATGGCTTAAAACTTATGTTAGGCGGCAACCCTTGTTCGATTATCAGCAACGAAATTCGCAAACCAGGAAAAGGGCAAGCGTCTAATCGCGTTAAGCTTAAAGATTTAATTACCGGCAAGACTTTGGAAAAGACTTTTAAATCTGGCGAGTCTGTGGAGGGTGCAGATGTGATGGAGTTGGATTTGCAATATCTGTATAACGATGGCAGCACATGGAACTTTATGGACACAGATTCTTTTGAGCAATATGCCATTGATGATACATCCATGGATAATGCCAGAGGTTATTTGGTAGAGCAAGATATGTGTGTGGTAACGCTTTGGAACAATAATCCAATTTCAGTGACCCCGCCCAACCATGTGTTGCTTGAAGTGGCAGATACCGACCCAGGACTTAAAGGCGATACTGCGGGCACCGGTGGCAAACCGGCAACCATGAATACAGGCGTGGTCGTGCAAGTGCCATTGTTTATCAATATTGGCGACAAAATCCGAGTTGATACACGCACTAATGAATACGCAAGTAGAGCTTAAAAAACACCATCAACTGATTACAAAAATTCGTCAATTTTTTGATGAGCAGGATCTTATCGAGGTGCAAACGCCACAACTGCTTGATTGTCCTACAAGTGATGTTTATATTGACAGTATTAAGGCACAACTGAATACAGACATTGCACCTGAGTTAAAGTATTTACATACTTCTCCCGAATTGGAAATGAAAAAACTGCTGGCACAGGGCAGTGGGGATATTTACCAAATTTGCCAAGTGTTTCGTGATAACGAGCAGGGTGCACAGAATTTTAATGAATTCACAATGTTAGAGTATTATCGTTTAGGGTTTGACAGTCATGCGTTGATGGACGATATAACGAATTTACTTAAATCATTGGGTTTTACGCAATCTGCAGTGCATTTTTCTTATGCGCAAGCATTCAGTGAATTTGCAGATATTGATATTTTAAATACAGAGTTTGATGCTTTGAAAAAAATCGCCAAATCGCACGACCTATGTATCGATTTTGAGTGGATTGAAGATTTGCAGATTTTGTTGTTCACCGCATTGTGTGAACCAAAGTTAAAAGCCTTTCCGCTTTGTTTTATTTACGATTACCCAAAGAATCAATCTGCTTTGGCAAAAGTAGAGGGGCAGGTGGCACGGCGTTTTGAGATGTATTTGTCAGGCGTTGAAGTGGCAAATGGTTATGAGGAGCTGCAAAATGCCCATGATTACCAAGCTTGTTTTGAGCGTGAAATTAGCAAACGCTTGGTTTTAGGCAAAGCGCTTGTTGAGTTGGATAAAGATTTTTTATCAAGCTTACAAACACCCTTACCACAGTGCTCAGGCGTTGCTATTGGGTTAGAGCGATTAGCGTCAAATCTGTTAAAATAAGACCATGATTAAATTATTGCTTTTATTGTTATTAAGTTTGAATGTGCAAGCCTTGCAGTTTTTACAACCCACAGACGGGCAAAAAACCGTCAAACAAAAGTTGGGACATTCTGAGCAAACACTCTCAAGCACACAAATTTTAACGCAATTAAAAAGAGACGCTAAAAGTGGCGATGCAAGGGCACAATTAAGTCTGGCAAAAATGTATCATCGAGGCATCAATGCCACAAAAGACACCAAGCTGGCATTTTATTGGTATTCTAGAGTTGCTGAGGCTGGCTACGCAACAGCGCAATTTGATTTGGCAGAACTTTATTACAACGGTGTTGGTACTGAAAAAGATTTTAAGCAGGCAGTATTTTGGTATGAAAAAGCAGCACAGCAAGAATTTGTTAAAGCGCAGTATAAGTTAGCCACCATGTATCACCGTGGAAACGGTGTAGAAGTTGATGATGAACGCGCCTATTACTGGTATAAAAAGGCTGCCAAACTTCGCTTTACTGCCGCTCAGTTGGCATTAGCAAAACTTTATGAAAAAGGTCAAGGTGTTGAAAAAAACTGGACTTTGGCACAGCATTGGTATGAAGCTGCAGCGCTAAGTTCAGACGCTGAAGCGCAGTATCGTTTAGCATCATTGTTTGAGCGTCAAGAGAAGTTTTTTCAGGCATTGTTAATGTATCAGCAATCTGCAGAACAGAAATTTACCAAAGCACAATTGCGTTTGGCACAGATACATTACCAAGGTCGCTTGAGTGAGAAAAATGATGTTAAAGCGCTTAAATTTGCATTAATGGCTGCCGAACAAGGTAATATTGACGCACAATTTTTAGCAGGGCGTATTTATCATAATAGTACCCAAGTTACACAAGATTTAGCAAAAGCAAGGCATTGGTATGAGCAAGCTTTTGAGCAAGGGCACACATCGGCAGAATCTTTTTTAACGCAGGTAGATGCCAATACAACAAATGAAGAAGACAATCAGACAGTAGAAATGTCGGACAAACCCGTTGATGAGTCTTCAAAAAAACCAGTTATTGCAATGCCTGACGCAGAAAAAATTGAGCGCTCATTGTTAGACAACACAAAAGCGATAGATGAAAATATTAAAAAATTAACCCTTAGTGCTGAGCAAGGCGACCCAACCGCACAGCACAAGCTCAGTGCTTTGTTTAGTATTGGCGCATTGGTACCCAAGAATGATGAAAAAGCTTTTTTGTTAATGCAACGTTCAGCCAGGCAAGGATTGGCACAATCGCAAAATTCTTTGGCAATTATGTATTTTAAAGGCATCGGTGTTAAAGCCAATTATCAGCTGGCAATTTTTTGGGCGTCTTCTTCTGCCAAACAAGGCGACCAAGAGGGCAAGAAAATTTTGTCATATATTAAGAGACCTTTGCATAAATATGAATAATCATCAAAACGCCACCTTTCACCCATTTGCTAATTTTATTAAAACCTGCCGAAGCCCTGCTGGGACTGGTTTTAATAAAATCACCAAATGGACAAAATTTGTCATTTTGCTAATCACCCCTATTTATGCAAAAGTCTCATAAAAATAAAAAAGACCAAGTAAGCCAAAAACAATTGGCTAAATAAATTCAAGCATTAAAAAACCCGCTTTCACGGGTTTTGTTGTTGATTTTTTATTGTGCTAGACGCAGCCTGTTGCTTGCGTGGAATTATTGCCTGAGGTTAAATTACGCTACACAAAGCCCTTAAACACACTAGGCGAACACATAAAATCCAAACGACTTAAACAACAAATCTCACAAAGAAAATTAGCCAAAATTTTGAGTATTAACGAAGCAACCATCAATCAATGGGAAAACGACAAAATCAAAAACATCCCTCCCAAATACTATCCACCACTTGCTGAGTTCTTGGAGTTTTGTTTTATTGGCAATATGACAAAACCAAAATTACAAAAAGCCAAGAGACTCTATCAAGGACTTAGTCAAAAACAACTCGCTAAACAAATTGGTAAAAGTAGTCGTGATATTTTATGAATTTAGAGTTTTATATCTAATCAGCATAAAAAGTATTACTGATGTTAAGCCAAAAAATACAACTGCCGAGAAACCCATTATAAATTTATCTGTATCAGCCACTATGATCAACCCACCAATAACAAAAAGTAGTGAGCATATAAATAAAAACCACAAGGTAATCATATTATGTTTTTTGGCAGAATTACTTAAGCTTTCAGTAAATTTAAGTTTTTCACTAGATATCTGTAAATTAGCGGTTTTTCTCTTTATAGAAATGTGATAAATCAAGGATATGGATATAAAAAATAGCAATACAACAATATAATTATCAATACGACCTAACCCTATGGCAATAGGTAGTGTAACAACATAATACCATTTGACAAATTTTCTTAACTCTTGCTCTTTTTCTTTGTTTAGTACATAGCCTTTTCCAATAACCCCATAAGGAAAGAATAATTTATCTCCATTTTTACCAGTTTTAAAATTGCTAGCGGTCAGCCCGTCAAAATACCCCATATTGTTAAATAATCTCTACTTTAACTTCTTTACCCACCGCATGAGCGAAGTTTTGCAGAGTTGAGAGTTTAATATCCACCGCATGATTTTCAATTCTTGAAATTAAAGATTTTCTAGTACCTAATTTTTGAGCGATATATTCTTAGGTTAATCCTAATTCTTTTTTAGTCTGCTTAAATATTTCACCGATTTTAAATTCCTCATAGCCATTGTCAAAATTTTTGGCAAATTCTGCATCTTGGCTTTTTCTTTTATCAATGTATTTTTGTAAATCACTCATAGAGCACTCCTTTTTTTGTTGAGTTGGCAGAAGATAATTTATTCTACAGATGGAATACTATCATATGTGTGGGTAGATTTTCAGATTAAGTATTAAAAAAACCCGCTTTTGCGGGTTTTTTATTGTTGATTGTGTTGCATGTGTTAGACGCAACCTGTTGGCTGAGGCATACCGCCATACTTAGTGATAGGCTTCATTGGACCGGTTAACCATTCTTTAAACAGTTCTTTTTTGTCAATGCCAACAACTTTTGCAAAAGTTCTAATAGGTGGAACCGATGAGTTTTCGGAAAAGTATTCTCTAGCCACCATAATTTGATTCACCATACTGTCGGTTAATTCCATCTCGTCTTCTTTTGCCATTTCAAACATAATCTCTTCGCTCCAAATACTTGGGTCAATCAAATATCCGTTACCAGTTCTTTCTAGTGCCATTTTTTTACTCCTAAATAAATTGTTATTGAATTGTAATTGTGGGTATTATAGCATAAAGACCAAGTAAATTACTTGGTTTTTATAGGGATATGATAATACGGTATAATCTGGCGCCTATGGACTGGATGCAACTCACACTTAACACGTCGAAACAACAAGCTGATTTTGTCAGTGAGGTGTTAATGGGCTTGGGCAGTGTTTCTGTGACTTTTAGCGATACTTTTGATGAGGCGATTTTTGAGCCAAAAGTGGGCGAAACACCGTTGTGGGAGAATGTGACACTGACTGCACTTTTTGATGTAGGTGTTGATCAAGATAGCATCAAAGATACCTTACAACAAATTTTTAATATTGATGAGGTGCGCTTTGCTTTATTAAAAGATAGGGTGTGGGAAGATGAGTGTAAAAAAGATTTTCACGCGATGCAATTTGGCAAACGACTTTGGATTTGCCCCTCATGGGAAGATAGTAGCCAACTGCCTGATGATGCTGTGGTGATTGATATGGATCCGGGTTTGGCATTTGGCACCGGCACACATCAAACCACCGATTTGTGTTTGCAATATTTAGATGAAAATCTACCTGTAGGGCAAAGTGTGATTGATTATGGCTCAGGCACAGGCATTTTGGCGATTGCTGCGGTAAAACTGGGTGCAAGGCAGGCACTCTGTGTCGACAACGACCCGCAGGCAGTGATTGCCACACGTAGCAATGTTGAAAATAACCAATTGACTTCTCAAATTGCTGTTTTGCACAGCGATGATGAAAAGAACACAACAAAAGCCGATTTGTTGATTGCCAATATTTTGGCAAAACCTTTGGTGGATTTAAGTGTGCATTTTTCTACCTTAATTAAAACAGGTGGAAAAATTGTTTTATCAGGTATTTTGCATGAGCAATTAGAGATGATATTGAATGCTTATGGTGAATATTTTGCAGATTTAAAAGTGGCGCAAAAAGACGATTGGTGTCGAGTTACTGGTATTAGAAAGTAAAAAAATGGATAAAAAAAACGACAAACAAGTGAAAGCAGTTTCCTTAATTTCAGGGGGGTTGGATTCACTGTTAAGTACTAAATTACTGCTTGATCAAGGCATACATGTAGAAGGCATTAATTTTTTTACAGGCTTTTGTGTGGAAGGGCACACACATGCTATTCGCAAGCAAAAGAATGACAAACAAAAACGTAATAATGCACTATGGGTGGCAGAACAATTGGGTATTAAGTTGCATATTGTTGATGTTATTGAGCCTTATCGAGATGTGTTGCTTAACCCTAAACATGGTTATGGTAAAAACATGAATCCTTGTCTTGACTGTAAATCTTTTATGGTGAAAAAAGCGCATGAATGGATACAAGAAAATGACTTTGATTTTATTATTACTGGTGAAGTGGTGGGTCAGCGTCCCATGTCTCAGCGCAAAGAAACCATGCCAATTGTGCAAGAAGAATCGGGCGCAGAAGATTTATTGTTGCGCCCATTATGTGCACAACATTTGCCCCTAACTAAGCCTGAGATTGAGGGTTGGGTGGACAGAGAAAAATTATTAGATTTTTCAGGCAGAACACGCAAACCACAAATGGCACTTGCCAAGCAATATGGTTTTGAAGACTATGCGACTCCCGCAGGCGGCTGTTGCTTTTTAACCGATAAACAGTACTCAGACAAATTGGTTGACATGTGGCAATCACGCGGCAGTCGTGAATACCAATTAGACGATTTGATGATGCTTAAGGTTGGCAGACATATTCGTCCCAACCCACGTTTTAAAATGATTGTTGCTAGAGAAGAGGGCGAGGTTAAGTTTTTAGAAGGTTATCGTAATCAATACGCAAACTTGTACCCTGTTAGTTGTAATGGACCTTTAGCATTGATTGATGGCGAACCTAATCAAGCTGATTTAACCCTCGCAGCTAAAATTTTAGCGCGTTATTCTCAAGGCAGAAATGAACAACAAGTGGATGTGGCAGTAAAATTGGATTCCGGTATTACACAAACACTGAGTGTTGTGCCTTTTGCTAACGATGAAATCAAACAAGAATGGATGGTTTAACCGCCGCCAACCGCTTTAATAATCTCGCAAACATCGCCTTCATTTAAATCGAAATCAGCATATTTAGACCTGGGAATAATCGTTTCATTAACTTCTAAGGCGATGCGTTGATTTTCATAACCCAGTTGTTTAATTAAGTCTTGAGCGGTGATTTTGTCAATCTCTAATTCTTCCCCGTTAACGGCAATCATTGGTCCATTTTTCCAATCGCACAAGAAACAAATGACTTGGCTTTCGCCTTAGCAGAACTAAGGCCATGGACTGAATCAGTCTCAGGGTAACCCAAATCAAGTAAGATTTTTGCAACCTCATCGTGTTTACTTTCTTCGACATCAATATCAACAGAGCCTAATTCGACATTGACTACAACACTTTCAGTGTTAAATTTTGCCTTGAGTTTTTTGGTGATTGTGCCCGCACAACCATTGCATTTGATGTTTTCAACTGTGATATTCATAATATTTCCTTTGTTCGATTCAATAAGGGCATTATATCACTTCAATTTGGCGATTTGGGTGTCAGGCTATACATCCGTTATGGTAAAATTCTCGCAGTTTTTGTTAGGGTTGTACCGTTATGAATTTACGTATTTGCTGTATGCTAAAAAAGAATAAAAATAATCTAAAAACTGGAATTAATAGCCTTTGTCTATTGATGGGAATTTTTAGATTATTTCTAACTTTTTTAGCTACAGCCCTTCGGGATAAGGTATTTTTCTATTTTTCCTATGTTATATTTTTTTGCTTTACGGCAAGTGGAACTTCAAAAATATGTCTTGTAAAAATAAAAAAATACCGCTATCAAATGCATAAATCCATAATGGTACAACCACTTTAGGAGTATTCCGGTGTCGCAAGTTGCCTTATTAGCGTTAGAAGATGGTCAGATTTTTCACGGAAAATCAATGGGTGCTAATGGCAATACAGTTGGCGAAGTGGTGTTTAACACTTCAATGACAGGCTACCAAGAAATCTTAACCGACCCCTCTTATGCACAGCAAATTGTCGCATTAACTTATCCCCACATTGGCAATACAGGCACCAACTTGGTTGATGAAGAGTCTGGGGAAATTTATGCCTCAGGTTTAATCATTCGTGATTTGCCACTTTTGCACAGTAATTGGCGCAGTGAAATGCCGCTTGATGAATATCTTTCTGTCAATAATATTGTTGCTATTAGCGATATTGATACCCGTGCGTTAACTCGCCATCTACGTGAAAAAGGTGCGCTTAAAGGCTGTATTATCACTGGCAAGGATGTTGACCAAGCAACGGCAATTGCTAAGGCGCAAGCATTTTCGGGCCTTAAAAATATGGATTTGGCAAAAGTGGTTTCAACGCCTAAAGAATATGCTTTCAATGAAGGTTCTTACTCACTTGAAGCAGGTAGGTTTAATCCACTGGATAAAAAATTCAAAGTGGTTGTTTATGATTATGGTGTTAAGAAAAATATTTTAAGAATGTTGGTTGACCGTGGTTGTGACTTGACGGTGGTGAATGCCCAAACACCCGCTGAAGATGTTTTGGCAATGAGTCCTGACGGTGTATTTTTGTCTAACGGTCCAGGTGACCCTGAGCCATGCGATTATGCGGTTAAAAATATTCAAACTTTATTAGAAAAAGACGTGCCAATGTTTGGTATTTGTTTGGGGCATCAGTTGCTGTCGTTGGCCAATGGTGCGAGTACTGAAAAAATGGTGGTTGGGCATCATGGCGCTAACCACCCTGTGCAAGACCTAAGCTCCAAGCAAGTTATGATTACCTCGCAAAATCATGGTTTTGCAGTATCGAAAAACGACATGCCAGAGCATCTTGAAGTGACGCATAAATCGTTATTTGATGATACGATTCAAGGGGTTAAGGTTACTGGCAAAAAAGCATTTGGTTTTCAAGGACACCCTGAAGCATCACCAGGTCCACATGATGTGAGTTATTTATTTGATGCATTTATACAGGAGATGAAGCAATGAAAAATTTAATCATAAGTTTCCTATGTTTGACATTTAGTGTCGTCGTCTTTGCTGAAGAAGAGATAGACCCATTTGAGGAAACCAATAGAACAATTTTTGAATTTAATCAAGGTTTAGATGAAGCAGTATTTGAACCAACGGCTAAAACCTATAAAGAAAATGTGCCTAAATCAGCGCAGGATCGTGTGAGTGATTTTTCTTCCAATATTGAAGATATTGGCACATTGGGTAATGAAATAGCGCAGTTTGAGTTAATCAATGGTGCCAATACTTTGGGCAGAGTGTTGCTTAATTCTACAGTGGGTTTATTTGGTTTATTTGATGTGGCAAGTGATTGGGGTTTGGAAAAAACACAGGAAGATTTTGGACAGACAATGGCAGTTTGGGGGTCTCCAAAAGGCCCTTATGTGGTGTTGCCAGTATTTGGCCCCTCGACATTACGTGATACGGCAGGTAAGGTGGCCGATGGCGCACAAAGCGTTAAACAAATGGCGCATGTAAAAACCGCACAAAAAACGGGTGTAAGTGTATTACAAGCACTTGATACACGTGTTAAATTATTGCCAGTAACGGATTTGCTTAAGCAGAAGGATGATCCTTATATTGCTGCTCGTTCTTCCTATTTGCAAAAGCGAGAATATGACGTGCACAATGGCGATCTTCCTGAAGACGACGAATTTTAAACAACAGTAAAAAATTAAACATAACAAATAGACAATGCCCAAAAGACAAGACATAAAGAGTATTTTAATTATTGGCGCGGGACCTATTGTTATTGGTCAAGCCTGTGAGTTCGATTATTCGGGCGCGCAAGCTTGTACAGCCTTGCGTGAAGAAGGGTATCGCGTTATTTTGGTAAACTCTAATCCTGCCACCATTATGACTGATCCACAGATGGCTGACAGCACCTATATTGAACCCATTGAATGGCGCACGGTAGAAAAAATCATTGAAGATGAAAAGCCAGACGCATTATTGCCAACCATGGGCGGGCAAACGGCATTGAATTGTGCGTTAGACTTGGAACGCCACGGTGTATTAGAAAAACACGGTGTTGAGATGATTGGCGCCAGAAAAGAAGCCATTGATAAAGCCGAAGACCGCGATTTATTTCGTGAGGCTATGCTTAAAATTGGGCTTGATATGCCTAAAGCAGCAGTTGCGCATAATATGGAAGAAGCCTTTGCCATTCAAGAAACTGTTGGTTTTCCAACCGTTATTCGCCCTTCTTTCACCATGGGTGGCTCAGGTGGCGGTATTGCTTATAACAAGCAAGAATTTGTTGAGATTTGTGAGCGTGGTTTAGATTTGTCGCCGACCAATGAGTTGTTGGTTGAAGAATCCATTTTGGGTTGGAAAGAATTCGAAATGGAGGTAGTGCGCGATACTAAAGACAATTGTATTATTATTTGTTCCATTGAAAATTTTGACCCAATGGGTGTGCATACGGGAGATTCAATCACGGTTGCCCCTGCACAAACCTTAACGGATAAAGAATATCAAGTGATGCGTAATGCCTCCTTAGCGGTGCTTAGAGAAATTGGCGTAGATACCGGTGGCTCTAATGTGCAATTTGCACTGAATCCTGAAGACGGTCGTTTAACCATTATCGAGATGAACCCACGTGTGTCACGTTCATCAGCTTTAGCATCAAAAGCAACAGGATTTCCAATTGCAAAAGTGGCAGCAAAATTGGCGGTAGGTTACACTTTAGATGAGCTTGATAACGACATTACCGGTGGTAAAACACCCGCCTCATTTGAACCAAGCATTGATTATGTGGTGACTAAGATTCCACGCTTTGCTTTTGAAAAATTCCCTAAAGCGGATGATCGTCTGACCACACAAATGAAATCGGTGGGCGAAGTAATGGCGATGGGTTCAACGTTTCAAGAATCTTTGCAAAAAGCACTACGTGGCTTAGAAACAGATAAAGTTGGACTTGACCCAATTGTGGATTTGAGCGCTGATGATGCACGCAACAAAATTAGAAGCGAATGTATCTCTGCACGAGGCGAACGTATTTTCTATTTAGCGGACGCCTTTAGACTGGGCATGACAAATGAAGAAGTGTTTGATTTGTCTAAGGTTGACCCATGGTTCCTAGCGCAAATAGAAGACATTATTTCAACCGAAGCACAAGTCAATGGTAGCAATATTGCCGATATTGATGCGGATGAATTGTTTGCATTAAAGCGTAAAGGTTTTTCTGATGCACGTTTAGCGCAATTGTGTCACTGTAGTGAGTCTTCGGTGCGAGAGCGTCGCAAAGCCCTGAATGTTAAGCCTGTTTTTAAGCGTGTTGACAGTTGTGCGGCTGAGTTTGATACGCAAACTGCTTATTTGTATTCAACTTATCAACAGCAGTGCGAGGCCAAGCCAACCGATAAGAAGAAGATTATGATTTTAGGGGGTGGGCCTAACCGTATTGGACAAGGTATTGAGTTTGATTATTGTTGTGTGCATGCGTCCTTAGCGTTGCGTGCAGATGGTTATGAAACCATTATGGTGAATTGCAACCCTGAGACAGTTTCTACGGATTACGATATTTCAGACCGCCTGTATTTTGAACCATTAACCCTTGAGGATGTGTTATCAGTAGTTGAAATTGAGAACCCAGATGGTATTATTGTGCATTATGGTGGGCAAACGCCACTGAAACTTGCCAATGCTTTAGAGCAAAGCGGCGCTAAGATTATTGGCACCAGTCCTGATGCGATTGATTTGGCAGAAGACCGTGAGCGTTTCTCACAAATGTTGCAAGAATTAGAGTTAAAACAACCCTTAAATGGCACAGCACGCTCGTTAGAGCAAGCACGGGATATTGCAGATGCCATTGGTTTTCCGTTGGTGGTTCGTCCTTCTTATGTGTTGGGTGGTCGAGCAATGGAAATTGTTTATGATCAAGACAGCCTTGAGCATTATATGCACACTGCAGTACAAGTATCAAATGACTCACCAGTGTTATTAGATTCATTTCTTGACCATGCGATTGAAGTAGATATTGATGTGATTTCTGATGGCAAAGAAGTGGTTATTGGCGGTATTATGCAACACATCGAACAAGCGGGCATCCATTCGGGAGATTCTGCCTGTTCTTTGCCGCCACATTCTTTGCCAAATGAGGTTTTAAATGAGATGCGCGCTCAAGTGATTACCATGGCGAAAAAACTCGGTGTGGTGGGTTTGATGAACACCCAGCTGGCTTATCAAGATGATGATTGTTATGTCATTGAAGTCAATCCTCGTGCCTCACGTACCGTACCATTTGTCTCTAAGGCAATTGGTGCACCACTTGCCAATATTGCGGCACGTGTGATGTCAGGTAAAACATTAAAAGAATTAGGCTTTACAACAGAAATCATCCCACAACATTTCAGTGTCAAAGAGGCGGTATTTCCGTTTAATAAATTCTTAGGTGTTGACCCGATTTTAGGCCCTGAAATGCGTTCCACGGGCGAAGTGATGGGTGTTGGCGATGATTTTGCCTCTGCCTTTGATAAGGCACAGCTTGCTGCAGGCTCGCGTGCCCCTGTAAAAGGCAAAGTATTTGTTAGTTTACGTCGATTAGACCGTGATGACTTGGTTGAACTAGGCAAACGCTTGAGTGCACAAGGTTTTGATTTGGTTGCAACGCGTAGCAACAAAGAAGCTTTAACCGATGCAGGGCTAGAATGTGAAATGATTAACAAGGTGTCAGAAGGCTCACCACATATTGTTGACATGGTTAAAAACAATGAAATTGATTTGATTATTAATTCCACTGAAGATTTACAAGGGGCAGAGGACGCTGCAGAAATTCGTTGCCAGGCTTTGATACACAAAGTGCCATTTACCACAACAGTCGCAGCAGCGTTTGCGATGCTTGACGGCTTAAAAACACACAACAAAATTACCGTTAGAACCATACAATCACTGAATTAATTATGCAAACTATCCCAATGACTGTTGCGGGCAGCAAAGCTTTAGAAGCAGAGTTGCTGAATTTAAAAGACATTGAACGTCCTCGTATTGTGGAAGAAATTGCCACTGCTCGTGCACATGGCGATCTTAAGGAAAATGCTGAATACCACGCCGCTAAAGAAGAGCAGGGTTTTATTGAGGGGCGCATCAAGGAAATAGAGTCAAAACTTTCACGCATGCAAGTTATTGATGTCACTAAGCTTAATCAAGATGGCAGATGTGTGTTTGGCACCACAGTGACACTAATGAATATTGAAGATGAAAGTGAGATTACCTACCAAATCGTCGGCGAAGATGAGGCTGATATTAATCACAACAAAATCTCATGCCACAGCCCAATTGCAAGTAGCATTATGGGCAATGAAGAAGGTGACGAAGTAATAGTTAACGCCCCAGCGGGCAGTATTGTTTACGAAATTTTAGAAGTTAAATATCTTGCATAATTTTTACACCCTGCTTTGTTAAAAGTACTTTTATTTTCAGTCACGCGCTATTTGTATACCCCATCCAAAGAAAACACCTTTGCTTTGCAAGGTATTAAAAACTCCCCTAATCTAAACTTTTCAGAGGCTGATATTTTGTCTTTTACAAGGCGAATTACTAAATACTCGATTGCGCATAGGTGTAACTATGTAATTGAGAGTGTTTAGTGATTCAACGCAGTAGAAGGCAAAATATCAACCTCTGGGGTGGTGTTTAGCGTGCTGGCTTTTAAGTTGAGTATTTTGAATATGGGTATAAATTTGTGTGGTGGAAATATCACTGTGCCCTAACATCAGCTGCACACTGCGCAAATCCGCACCACTTTGCACTAAGTGTGTAGCAAAGGCATGACGCAATGTGTGTGGTGATAGTGGCTTATCAATCCCTGCTTTGCTGGCATAGGCTTTAACAATATAAAAGAAATTCTGTCGACTCATTCCTGTGCCGCGGTTGCTTAAAAAGTAAGCATCAGTTTGTCCACTCTTAAGTAGCAGAGGTCTGGCTTTTTCCTCGTAAATACTTAAATAATCCATTGCCACTTCGCCCATCGGTAACATCCGTTCTTTATTGCCTTTGCCGTGAATGCGAATATATTCTTCGTTAATGTTGATGTTATGATAATTCAGATTAATTAATTCAGAAACACGCAAACCACAAGAATATAATAATTCCAACATAGCACGGTCACGCAATCCAAAAATAGTTTTTTTGTCAGGCGCCCCCAACAGTTTGTCAACTTCTTGAATGTCTAAAAAAATGGGTAACTTCTGCGTTTGTTTTGGGTGGTGTAATTTTTCACACGGATTATAGTCGAGTACTTTTTGAGTCGTCAAATATTGGTAAAACACCCGTAAACAAGTCAATATACGTGCCTGTGTAGCGGGATTGAGTTGGCGTTGTGCAAAATAACGGTTAATATCTTTGTCGCTTACATCAGTCAACGAAGTTGTCAACCATTTGGCAAAGAGTTTTAAATCAGAGCGATAAGCACTAAGAGTGTTTTGACTTGCCCCTGATGAAAGCCAATAATGATCTAGAAATTTGTCAATAATGCTTAAGTTGCTTTCCATTTAATTATTTTAGACAAAAAAAATGCCGGCAGAGCCGACATTTTTTTAATAAGTGAAGGGCTTTTATTTCTTAGCAGTTAACTTCTCTTTAATTCTTGCTGCCTTACCAGTCAAACCACGAAGGTAATAAAGTTTTGCTTGACGAACTTTACCTTTGCGTTTAACTTGAATTGAATCAATCATTTTTGAATGGGTTTGAAAAACACGTTCAACACCTTCACCGTGAGAAATTTTTCTTACTGTGAATGCCGAACCGATACCACGATTTTTCTTGGCAATAACAACACCTTCAAATGCCTGTAGTCTTTCGCGATTGCCTTCACGTACTTTAACTTGAACCACAACACTATCGCCTGATGAAAATTCAGGGATGTCTGATCTCAATTGTTCGTTTTCAATTTGCTCGATTAAATTCATCACGCTCTTTCCTTCTTTCTGTTGTCGTAAAAACGAGCAATTATACAGTGATTATATTTGTTAAACAAGGTAAATAATTCAACTTGAACTAAAATAAACAAGTTAAATTTATGGCATAATGACACACTTTTTATATTTAAGCGTTTAAGAGCAATGGGAAAAGTAACTGGCTTTAAGGAATTTGACAGAAAAACAGAAGATTATCGTCCTGTTGAACTGCGACTTAAAGACTATGGTGAGATTTTCACAGGTATGCATGATAACAAGCATTTGCAAGAGCAAGGCGCAAGATGTATGGATTGTGGTGTACCATTTTGTCAGTCAGAAAACGGTTGCCCAGTTAATAACCTAATTCCTGAATGGAATGACTTGGTTTATCATGATAAATGGGAAGCCGCATTAACACGCTTACATAAAACCAATAATTTTCCAGAGTTTACCGGTCGTGTTTGTCCTGCACCTTGCGAGGGCTCTTGTGTATTGGGACTTAACAATCCAGCTGTTACGATTAAGAATATCGAACAGGCGATTGTTGATAAAGGGTTTGAACAAGGTTGGATTCAACCTACCAAAGTAACATCTCGCAGTGGTAAAAAAGTAGCAATTGTTGGCTCTGGACCCGCAGGTTTAGCAGCAGCAGAAGAACTCAATAAATTAGGCCATCATGCCACTGTATTTGAACGTGCTGATCGTGTTGGCGGTTTGTTAATGTACGGTATTCCTAACATGAAACTTGGTAAAGACGTCATTATGCGCCGAGTGAATTTATTAAAAGATTCAGGCATTGAATTTATTACCAATGTTGATGTTGGAAAGGACATCAGTGTTGCGCAATTACAGAGTGATTTTGATGCTTTAGTTTTTACCACAGGGGCAACACAAGCGCGAGATTTGTCAGCAGATAATCGTGATGCACAAGGTGTTTACTTGGCGATGGAGTATTTAACCAAGAGCACACAAAGCCTATTAGACATGGGTAGTGCCGATCATTCTGATTTGTCAGCTAAAGGCAAAGACGTCATTGTCATTGGTGGTGGTGATACTGGCACTGACTGTATTGGTACAGCGCTACGTCAAGGCGCTAAATCAATTGTCAATTTTGAACTCATGGGAAAACCCCCTGAAATGCGTGCAGACAACAACCCTTGGCCATTGTGGCCACTGATTTATCGTGTTGATTATGGGCACGCTGAAGCTCAGGAAGTCTTTGGCGAAGATCCAAGACAATATCATTTAATGACCAAGTCTTTCATTAAAGATGAAAATGGTAAAGTTACAGGCTTAAACACGGTGAATGTTGATTTCAAAGATGGGCAACTGATTGAGCAAGCAGGTAGTGAAAAAACTTGGGACACACAACTGGTGTTGTTATCAATGGGTTTTGTCTCTCCTGAGCATTATTTAAGCGATGATGCGGATATCTCGCTTGATGAACGTGGCAACTATGCAGCTGATTATGGCGAGTATGCAACCTCTCAAACAGGTATTTTTACGGCGGGTGATTGTCGTCGTGGTCAGTCATTGGTGGTTTGGGCAATCAACGAAGGTCGTGGTGTCGCTCAAAGTGTCAACCAATATCTATCTAAAGTTAACAATTAACCATTAAAAATTCACAATTAATCCTCTTTATATCCCCTAAGGGATAGCACTGAATACCACTAATAAATCACTAATAGACATTGGCGTTTTTTCTCATTTGCGTATAATTCTACCTGTTGACATTTCCTATTCCTGGGGGATTAGGAAATTTATTAAAAACTATTGGAGAAATAAAATGGCAAAAGAGTTATATAACACACCCAACCTTGATGAGTTGGAAAATGGTCCATGGCCTTCGTTTGTAACAGGTCTTAAGCGTTTAGCGCAAGATGATCACAAAGGTGCAAGCATGGTTCGTGATGTATTAGCAACATTAGAAACCTCATATGTAACTAAGAAAGGTTACTGGAAAGGCGGTACCGTTGGTGTTGTTGGTTATGGTGGCGGTGTAATCCCTCGCTTTAACGAACTAAAAGACGAAAATGGCGAATTTAAATTTAAAGATGCAGGTGAATTCCACACTTTAAGAATTCAACCGCCAGCAGGTATGCATTACACTTCTCAGTTGTTGCGTGATTTGTGTGATACATTTGTTGATAATGGCGGCTCTGGTTTAATTGCATTCCATGGCCAATCAGGCGATATCATGATGCAAGGTGCCACCGAAGAAACAACACAAACTATTTTCAATGAACTTAATGATTATGGTTTTGATATGGGTGGCGCAGGTCCAGCTGTTCGCACAGGTATGTCATGTGTAGGAGCGGCACGTTGTGAGATGTCAAACACAAACGAGCAAGCAGCACTTAGAACTTTGGTTAATGCATTTTTAGATGATATGCATCGCCCAGCACTACCTTATAAGATGAAGTTTAAAGTTTCAGGTTGTGCAAACGACTGTATGAACTCTATTGAGCGTTCAGACTTTTCAACCATCGGTACTTGGAGAGACGATATTAAAATCAACCAAGATGCATGGAAAGCAATGGTTGCTGACAAGGGCATGGACTATGTGGTTGACAATATTACTTCTCGTTGCCCAACGCAATGTATGAAGGTTAACGAAGACACCTCTCTTACGATTGATAATAAAAACTGCGTTAAGTGTATGCACTGTTTAAACGCAACATCACCATTAACACACAACTATGTTAAAGACGCATCAGAAGGTGCAATCTTGGCAACGGGTGACGATAAAGGTGTCACGATCTGTATGGGCGGCAAGCGTACATTAAAAATCGGTGACTTGTTTGGTACAGTTGTTGTTCCATTCATGAAACTTGAAACTGAAGAAGACTACGAAGCAATTGAAGAGTTAGCAGGTGAAGTTATTGACTTCTTTGCTGAGAATGCACTGGAGCATGAGCGTACTGGTGAAATGATTGAACGTATCGGTATTGTTAACTTTATGGAAGGCATTGGCTTAGATGTTAATCCAAATATGGTTGACTCACCACGTTACATGTCTTATGTCCGTATGGACAAATGGGATGAAGAAGCGGCTAAGTGGTTTGAAAACAAAGCCGAAGCAAATGCATAGTAATAACGCATAATTTTAATAAATTTAACAAATACTATTTAGGAGAAATAATATGGCTGAAGCACCAAGAATGCCTATCGAATCAGGTTGCCCTGATCCCGTTCAATACATGCACCCAACTATGCGCCGTAACTATGGCCAGTGGGCTTTTCACGACCGTCCTCGTCCAGGTGTATTACACCACACTTCAAAACATAATGAAGAAATTTGGACTGTTCGTTGTGGCACACAAAGACAAATGGATGTTTACACTATCAAAAAATTAGCAGATATTGCTGATGAGTTTGGTGATGGTTATATTCGTTTTACCATTCGTTCAAATGTTGAATTTATGGTAGATGCTGAAGCAAAGGTTAATCCTTTGATTGAAGCACTAGAATCTGCTGGATTCCCGGTGGGCGGCACAGGCCCAACTGTATCGATGATTTCACACACACAAGGTTGGTTACACTGCGATATTCCAGGGACTGACGCATCAGGTGTTGTAAAAGCATTGATGGACGAGATGTATGACGAATATAAAAAAGAAGAGATGCCTAACCGTGTACACATGACAACTTCATGTTGTCAAATTAACTGCGGTGGTCATGGTGACATTGCGATTAATATCCAACACACTAAGCCACCTAAGATTAATCATGATTTAGTTGCTAATGTTTGTGAGCGTCCAACAGTTGTTGCGCGTTGTCCAGTTGCTGCGATTCGTCCAGCGATGGTTAACGGCAAGCCAACCTTGGAAGTTGATGAGAAGAAATGTATCTGTTGTGGTGCATGCTTCCCACCATGTCCGCCTATGCAAATTAACGACCCTGAGAACTCCAAGATTGCTATTTGGATTGGTGGTAAACACTCAAATGCTCGTAGCAAACCTTCGTTCCAAAAGCTTGTCGCAGCTGGTTTACCAAATAATCCACCAAGATGGCCAGAAGTTGGCGCTGTGGTTAAGAAGATTTTAGCGATTTATAAAGATGATGCTCGTGACTGGGAAAGAGTTGGTGAGTGGGTTGAGCGTATTGGTTGGCCGGCGTTTTTTGAAAAGACTGGTTTGCCGTTTACTAAATTCCATGTTTCTGATTGGAAAGGCACACGTCATCAGTTGAATTCATCTGCTTACATTCGTTTCTAAAGGTAGAAAAAATGAAGATTTCTATTCAAATTAATGAGGGGCCATATCAGCACCAAGCGTCTGATAGTGCATACCAATTTGTTAAGACAGCGATTGAAAAAGGACATGAGATTTTTCGTGTGTTTTTCTATCACGATGGCGTAGACAACGCATCACGTTTTACGGTACCACCACAAGATGATCGTCATATCGTCAACAATTGGGCTGAGTTAGGCATTAAGAATGCTGATGGCAGCGATGTTGAGTTGGTGGTTTGTGTAGCTGCAGCGCTTCGTCGTGGTATGTTAGATGAGTCTGAAGCTGGCAAAAATGGTATCGATGGCAACAACATTCATCCAGCATTCCGTATTTCTGGTTTAGGTCAATTGATTGAAGCGGGTATCCAATCTGATCGTTTAGTGGTATTTGGAGATTAATGATGAGTACAAAGAAATTTATGTATTTAAACCGTAGAGCCCCTTATGGCACTGTCTATGCATTAGAGTCATTAGAGGTTGTTTTGATTGCTGCTGCTTTTGAGCAAGACGTCTCTTTGGCGTTTATTGATGATGGCGTTTATCAAATTGTTGAAGGACAAAACACCGATGGCATTGGCATGAAAAACTTCTCTAAGACTTACCATGCATTAGGTGATTATGACATTAACCAGCTTTATGTATCAGCAGAATCTTTAGAAGAAAGAGGGCTAAGCGCAGACGACCTTATGCCTTTGGTTTATGAAGATGAAGATGATGATTGGGCAGAAAAACCAAGTGTTAAAGTGGTTTCTAATGCCGAGCTTTCTAAAATACTGTCTGAACAAGACGTATGTCTAAGTTTTTAAAGGAGATTCATTATGTTGCATACAGTAAATAAATCATCTTTTGAGCGTAATTCCCTGCAGTCTTGTTTAAATACAATTGATGACACCAGTGTTGTCTTGTTGATTGAAGACGGCGTGATTTGCGCTGCAAATAATGCAAATTCATCAATGCTTGCTGATCTCGCCGCTCAAGGCAGAGTTTTTGCATTGCAAGGAGATGTTGACGCAAGAGGAATTTCATCAAAAGTTGCGGATAACATCAAATTAGTTGATTATGCCGGTTTTGTTGATTTAGTTGTGGAGCACGGAACCGCAGTTTCGTGGCTCTAAATTATTCCAAAATTCTTTAATAATCCACGTTATGGCATTTGAGTTATATTAAGTAGTTAAACACAAATGCCAAGCCTTGATTATTAAATTTTTTGAAATAATTGTTTTTAAGTAAGGAAAAATTAATTTTTAATATAGGAGTAAAAAATGGCTGATATTTTAGGCGCAGAAGTAGATGAAGAAGGTTTCTTGGTAAACCTAGGTGATTGGACCAAAGAAATTGCTGTAGAAATGGCAAAAGGTGACGATATTGAGTTGTCTGAAGAGCACTGGGATGTGATTAACTTCTTGCGTGATTACTTTGAAGAGTACCAAATTGCACCAGCAGTTCGCGTACTAACTAAAGCAATTGGTAAACAGTTCGGTAAAGAAAAAGGTAACTCTAAGTATCTTTATTCTTTATTCCCATATGGTCCTGGTAAGCAAGGTTGTCGTTTTGCGGGATTACCAAAACCAACAGGTTGTATCTAAATATTCGTTCTAAGAAGTTCAAAATACTTCGTTATTGACTTTCGCCGTATAGTTATACTGCCTTACAGTCAAAGCCTCGTACTTTAAACTTTTTAAACGAATATTAAACAGAAATCCTTGTTTTTTTATATAGGGATTTCACCAAATTATTTGAATTTTTTGAGAACAATATGTCTGTAGTAAGTACTTTTTTTGCGGCTTTATTTTATATATCCTTAGCGATATTTCTTGTTGGTATGGCGAGAAAAATCTATCAATACTGGGTAACGCCTGCACCTCTTAAAATTCCAACTGCACCAACCCCATTAACACAAACAGGTGTGGTTATGCGTTTAGCGCGTGAAGTCGCGTTATTTGAAAGTTTGTTTAAATCTAACAAGTGGACATGGTTGTTTGGCTGGTTGTTCCACATAGGTTTAGCGTTAGTTTTGATTCGTCATTTGCGTTATTTTTGGCCGGGCGATTTACCAGAAGTGTTTTTACTAATCCAGCCGTTTAAATATGCAGCATTTGCAATGGTCATTGGTCTTCTAGGCTTGGTGGGCCGTCGCATCTTTGTTGAACGTATTCGCTATATTTCAGCGCCGTCTGATTATATGATGTTGGTTTTATTGTTGATTATTGGTGTGAGTGGTGCGGTAATGACCTTTACCAGCAACCATACTGATGTTATTATGGTTAAAGCTTTTGCGTCCGGATTGCTTACCTTTAATTGGGCAGATCTGCCAACAGAAGTGCATTTCTTAGTGCACATCTTGATGGTGTTTATATTGATGGCGATTTTTCCAATTTCAAAACTATTACACGTACCAGGTGTGTTCTTTAGTCCAACACGCAATCAAGTAGATGATGCGCGTAAGAAACGTCACATTTCACCATGGGCGTTGAAACAAGAGCAAGACCATGAAGTTAAGTTAGATCAAACGCTTGGACAAGACGACAATCAAGATAACAGTGGGAGTAAATAATGGCTGACGATTTTGAAATACCAAAGTTACCTACTTACTTAGAAATTCCTGAAATTAATGAAGGTATTATGGACGGTGATGGACCGTTCAAATCTAATGAAGAATTTCAAGTGCCATTAGGTTTTCCAGGTGAAAAAGTTGACAACTGGCAAGAAATTGCCATTAATAAAATGGGCGAACTTAAATCTAAGTATCGCTCTGTTCAAGTTTTTTTAGATGCTTGTGTGAAGTGTGGTGCTTGTACGGATAAATGTCATTACTTCTTAGGTTCATCTGACCCTAAGAATATGCCAGTGGCACGCCAAGACCTATTCAGAAGTGTGTACCGTCGTCACTTTACTTTTGCAGGTAAATATTTTCCTAAATTGGTGGGCGCAAAAGAATTAGACGATGACATGTTAGATGATTGGTATAACTACTTCCATCAGTGTTCACAATGTCGTCGCTGTTCTGTATTTTGTCCGTATGGTATTGATACAGCAGAAATTTCTATGGCTGCTCGTGAGGTATTAGACACCGTAGGTGTTGGTCAAAAGTATTGTAACCAAATTTTAGGTAAGGCAATCACAGTGGGTAATAATTTAGGCTTACCTGAACCAGCACTAAGAGATACTTTGCTTGATCTTGAAGAAGAAATTGAAGAAGAGACAGGGGTTGCGGTTAAATACCCGTTAGACCAAAAAGGCAGTGAAATTTTACTCATCACACCATCAGCAGATTTCTTTGCTGAGCCACATATTGATGGCTTGATTGGTTATGGCAAAGTCTTCCACCAAGATGGTGTAAGCTGGACCATGAGCTCTTATGCTTCTGAAGGTGCGAACTTTGGTATGTTTATTGGCTCTTACGATGTCATGCGTAAGGCAGCCCTAAGAATTCGTAAAGCAGCGCTTGACCTTGAGGTTTCTCGAATCATGGTCGGTGAGTGTGGACATGCTTGGCGGGTGGCTTATAGTTTTTGGAATACCCTATCTGGGGTAGGCGCTGGTGCAAGCGATGAATTTGGCGCGAAATTACAAGCACAATTGGATTCTCGCTACCCACAGCCACAACATATTATTGAATATACGCACGATCTTATTCAACGAGGCAAGTTGACTTTTGATAAGTCTGAAAATGACGATCGTGTTGTAACTTTCCATGACTCATGTAATGTAGCACGTGCTACCAATATGGGTGGTATTCCAAACGGTCAATTTATTCTTCCGCGTGAAGTGCTTAAAGCAGTTTGTAACAACTACGTAGATATGGAGCGTAGCACGATTATGGAATCAACATTTTGTTGTGGCGGCGGCGGCGGGCTACTAACGGACGACTTAATGGAGATTCGTATTAAGGGTGCAATGCCAAGAATGCAAGCACTTAAAGAAGTTGAAAAGTCTGATGCTGTTGATACACTGGTTGCGATTTGTGCCATTTGTAAATCACAGTTCAGCAAAGTTTTACCAAAATTTGATTTTGATCCATACATGATTGTGAGTGCTCATCAGTTAGTGAGCGAGGCAATCGTTATGGACAAGCCAGAAACAGATGATCCTGAAGTTGAGGCAGAGACAGAAACTGCTGAAACGACAGAGGCAACGACAGAAACAGAAACGTCAGAATAATAAAGGAGATTTGACATGCAAAAGAATCCATACGGACAAATTCACAAAGGTGACAACCATACATTTAGAATGTTTAAGGATGAAGGTGATAATCAAGGTTCAGTACCATGGAACCAAAAGATTTTTCAAAATGATACATCACACAAGTGCCCAACTTATGTGAGTCAAACACCACCATGTCAAGGTTCTTGCCCAAGTGGTCATAATATTCGTGGTTGGTTGGATATTGTTCGTGGCATGGAGAAACCTTCTAGTGACATGTCGTGGCAGGAGTACGCCTTCCGTCGTGCAACCGATGCAAATCCATTCCCTTCAGTGATGGGCCGTGTTTGTCCAGCGCCTTGTGAAGATGGTTGTAATCGTAATGAAGTTGAAGATACGGTTGGTATTAATGCAGTAGAGCAATTTATTGGTGATACTGCACGTCAAGAAGGTTATAAATTTGAAGTTGATGCGAAAGACACAGGTAAAAAAGTTGCCATTATTGGTGGCGGTTGTGGTGGTTTGGCAGCGGCTTTACAGTTGCGCAAACAAGGTCACAGTGTTACTGTATTTGAGAAGTATGATCAATTGGGTGGCATGATGATGTATGGTATTCCTGATTATCGTGTACCACGTGATGTGCTGAAACATGAAATTGATCGTATTATTGAAACAGGCGTTGAAACCAAAATGAATACTAAGGTTGGTGTTGACGTTACTGTAGAAGAATTAGAAAAAGATTACGATGCTGTGTTATTTGCTATTGGTGCAATGAGTGGTCGTATGTTGCCAATTCCAGGTGGTGAGGCAAATAACTGTGTATCAGGTGTTGCTTTCCTTGAAGCTTATAATCAAGGTCGTTTAAAGCACATCACAGGTAAAGTGATTTGTATTGGTGGTGGCGATACATCAATTGATGTTGTATCGGTTGCGCGTCGTTTAGGTAATATTGAAAATACGGCTGACAAGGATCGTCCTGAGCGTGTTATTTTTGATGACACAGCACATGATGTGGTTGATACCTCTAAGCGTCTAGGTGCAGATGTATTATTGACAACACGCTCAACCATTGAAAATATGCCGGCAGCACAAGAAGAAATTGACGATGCAAACCGTGAAGGTGTTGAAATTCAAGGTCAATTACAACCAGTAGAAGTTGTTACAGATGGCGATGGCCGTGCTATTGCATTACGCATGGTTCGACTAGAAGATGATGGCTCTACAGCAATTGAAGGCTCTGAGTTTGACATTGAGTGTGAGTTAATTGTATCTGCAATCGGCCAAGGTGTTGATGCTGAAGGCATGGATGATTCATTCTTTAATGAGCGTGGTTTTATTGATGCAGATAAGAACTTCCAAGTGCCAAACAAACCAGGTTTCTTTGTTTGTGGCGACGTGGTTCGTCCACACTTATTAACAACTGCCATTGGTCAAGCGGGTATTGTTGCTGAAAGTATTGATGATTATCTTGCTGGCAACAGCCAAAAAGCACGTAATAAAGTTGATGTATATTACTTTGATTTGATGGATAAGTTGAGTGAGTGGGACTTGTCGCCTTCAGACTATGAAAAAGGTGGCGCATCAGGTGAGGCAACAGACACTGCAGATTACGCAGTACACAATTATGAAGACCGTTCATTCGCTTCAATCATTCCACACACGGAGTTATTTTTAGGTCACTTTGACCATGAAGAGCGTAATGCACGTAATCATAAAACAGTTGATGTTGACAACGTACTTGGGAACTTCGAAGAGCGTTTGGTCGGTTATACAGAAGAAGAAGCGCAAACAGAGGCGGCACGTTGTATGTCTTGTGGCTTATGTTTTGAGTGTGATAACTGTGTGATGTATTGCCCACAAGATGCGGTGTTTAAAGTTAAAAAGGATCAAGCGACATTAGGTCGTTATGTTGACACCGACTACGCTAAATGTGTGGGTTGTCATATTTGTGCTGATGTATGTCCAACAGGTTATATTCAAATGGGACTTGGTGAATAAGCACCAAATCAATTAAAAAAGAGCAAGCATAAAAAAAAGAGAACAACAATGAAGCGTTTACTAACTATTTTTCTAGCGGCAATGTCTATTGGCATTAGTGCACAAATACACGCCGATCACCACATCCCTAATCTTGGCGAGAAAGCGACCGAGTTTAAGGATGAGGATAAAGAGGCACACAAGCGCCCTAATATGAGTCATGCAGACAGTCTTATTATGCAGAGAAAAATGCACCCTGAGCTTTTATTGCATAAACGCGATAGAACATTACGCCAAGGCGTACGTGGTGGTAGAGCGTCATTAGAAAAATGTGTTGACTGCCACACTTCTGTTGATAAAGATGGCGAGCATATTCCAGTGAATGCACCAGAGCAATTCTGCTCAACTTGTCATCAAAAAGTTGGTACAAGTATTGATTGCTTCTCTTGTCATCGCACAACCCCAGCGGAGGAAATGTAATGAAAGAATTAAATCGCCGTGATTTTATCAAGAGTACGACAGCAACAACAGCAAGTGTTGTAACGATTGCCAGCGGTATTTCATTAACAACTTTTGCTGCTGAACCTCCTAAGGAAAGTGCACCAGTGACTAACGAAAAGCGCTGGGGCATGCTGATTGATGTTAACAAGCTAACCGAATCTAATATTGAGGATATGGTGAATGCTTGTCAAGAAGAAAATGGCTGGGGTAACGAGGTTCACTCGAAGGCAGATCAAAAACCAAGCTGGATTAAAAAGGTTAAGGTGAAAGATAAAGCCACTGGTAAGATTGATACTTTACCAATGATGTGTCAACATTGCGAGCAACCACCTTGTGTGGATGTGTGTCCAACCAATGCTTCAATGAAGCGTGAAGACGGTATTGTTTTGGTAGACAGACATTTATGTATTGGCTGTCGTTACTGCATGATGGCTTGTCCATACGGCTCACGTTCGTTTGTGCATGAAGATTTAAACAATCAAAAAACCCATATGCCACGTGGCAAGGGTACGGTTGAAGCTTGCACACTGTGCGTTCACCGTGTTGACAAAGGTGGCGTGCCAGCATGCGCCGAGGCGGTTGACAGTGAAGGTGTTATTTTTGGTGATTTGTATGATGCAAACAGCAAAATTAATCAAACACTCAAGAAAATTCAAAGTACTCAAATCAGAGCAGATTTAAATCTGAATACTGGCGTGCGTTATAGCGGCATCTAATAATAATAAATTTAGGAATTTTATGAACATTCGTTACCAGCAAATTCAAGGAAGAAGTTTAGGTTTTTATGCGCTTATTGCGACTTTGGGTGTGATAATTTTAGCGGCATTGGGTGGTGTTTATTATATGGAGCATAATGGACACCATGTGACTGGCATGAGTAACCGTATTGTATGGGGCATGCCTCATGTGTTCGCTTTATTTCTGATTGTGGCAGCATCAGGTGCGTTGAATGTTGCCTCTATTTCATCAGTGTTCAATAAGAAAATGTACAAGCCACTGTCGCGCCTATCAGGCTTGGTGGCGTTAGCGTTATTGGCTGGCGGTTTGATGGTTTTAGTGCTTGATTTGGGTCGCCCTGATCGTCTGATTGTGGCAATGACTGAGTATAATTTCAAGTCAATTTTCGCTTGGAATATTATTTTATACAATGGCTTTTTTGCCGTTGTTATTGTGTATTTGTGGATGATGTTTGAGCGTCGTATGAACAAATTCAGTTCTAAAGCAGGCTTGGTGGCATTTACTTGGCGTTTAATTCTAACCACTGGTACTGGCTCTATCTTTGGTTTTTTGGTCGCACGTCAAGCCTACGATGCGGTAATTATGGCGCCTATGTTTATTATTATGTCGTTTGCATTTGGCTTGGCGTTTTTCGTTTTGGTGTTAATGGCAAGTTACAAGTGGACTGATAGAATTCTAGGCGATATGATTGTTTCTCGTTTGAGTAATTTACTCGGTATATTTGTTGCTGCAGTGATGTATTTTGTCGCTGTATATCATTTGGGTAATTTATATTTGTCTGAGAACGCTGGTGTTGAGAATTTCATGTTATTTGATGGTGGTGTTTACACCCAACTATTTTGGTATGGTCAAATTATTTTAGGTGGATTAATACCCATGGCACTTATTTACCATCCAGCAACCAAGGGTAACCGCTCAATGCTTGGACTGGCTTCTGTACTGATTATTATTGGCGGTATTGTCCAATTGTACATTATTATTATTGGCGGACAGGCTTATCCAATGGAGATGTTCCCAGGCAAAGAAATCCTTGAAGGGTATGGCAATGTTGCGCCATATACACCATCACTACCTGAAATTCTTCTAGGTGTCGGTGGTATAGCGGTTGCAATCATTGCTATTGCTTTTGCAGTCAAGTTACTACCCTTTCTGCCTGAGTGTTTAGCAGATAGACAAGCAATGAATATTGCTGATATTTGGATTGAAGGGTTAAAAGAAGAATTTTCTCATGATTTAGCAGACACACACTCTAAAGAATGCAAATAGACAATAAATAGCTTATATTACAGAGGCATCATGCCTTCATCAATTTACCTTTCTGCTGCACACAAATCTTCAGGAAAAACTGTTGTGAGTTTAGGTTTGTGCGCAGCATTTAAAGCCCGTGCACTCGAGGTACAAGCCTTTAAAAAAGGACCCGATTACATTGATCCCGTGTGGTTGTCTCAAGCCAGTGGCAATCCTTGTTACAACTTGGATTTTTACACCATGTCTAAGACTGAGATTGCCCAGTTATTTCACCAGCAACAAAGCGATATTTCAATCATTGAAGGCAATAAAGGCTTGTATGACGGTATGAGCACCACAGGCGGTGATGCAAATGCCGATATGGCAAAACTATTAGGCGTACCGGTTGTGTTGGTGGTGGACACCAATGGCATCACCCGAGGTATTGCACCGTTACTTCAGGGTTATCAAATTTTTGATACTGATGTTGATATTGCTGGGGTTATTCTTAATAAAGTGGCAAGCAACAGACACGAATCCAAGTTGATTCACGCCGTTGAACACTATACGGATATCCCTGTTTTAGGGACTGTTCGTCGATCTAAAGAACTTGTTATTGACGAACGGCATTTAGGGTTGATGCCAGCCAACGAAGCGCCTCAGTCACAAAAGTTTATTGACAACGCTGCAAAAATTATTGCTGAGCAAGTAGATTTGGATAAAGTGTTGTCTTTTAAAGGGGACGCTACCCTTTTTTCTGATGTTCTTGATAAGAAAAAAAAGGGTAGCGTCCCCTTTAAAAAAGTGACCAAGACTATTAATAATTTGACAGTTGCTGTGGCTAAAGACAAGGCATTTGGTTTTTATTATCCAGACGATTTGGATATGTTTAAATCTTTGGGGGTCGATATCCAATATTTTGATGCACTTACAACAAGCAAGTTGCCAGCGTGTGATGGGCTGTTTATCGGTGGTGGTTTTCCAGAAACCCAACTTGAAGCACTGAGTGCCAATCAATCTTTGTTGAGTGATATTAAATCAAAAATAGAACAAGGACTGCCAACTTATGCAGAATGTGGCGGACTGATGTATTTGAGCCAAACCATTACTTATCAAGAAAAATCGTATCAAATGGCTGGCGCAATTGAGGCGGATTGCGTGATGGCACCCAAACCTATTGGTAGAGGTTATGTGCAATTAGCGCCAACAGACCAACATCCTTGGGAGGGCGTTGCTGAAAAAATTTATGCCCATGAGTTTCATTATTCAAAACTTGAGAATATTAATCCAAAAACCCATTATGCTTACAAGGTTTTGCGCGGTGTGGGTGTGGATAATGAGCGTGATGGTATTTTAGTGCACAACTTATTGGCAACTTATGCACATTTAAGAAGTGTGGGTGGCAATCATTGGGTTGAGCAGTTTATTAACTTCGTCTTTTCTCATTCCGCCTCTCAAGGGAATGCTGAACAAAGTAAGACGTTGGATTGACAAAAATACTCTTTAATGCAATCTTATTGTTTGCATTAAAGAATTGATTATATTTATATGGAAAAATACAGATGATTACAATTACTAAGCGTGCTGCTGAAGAAATCTTACTCTCGACACAAAATCCTGATGCACAAGGTTCATTAATGCGTTTTGCTGTTGATAAAACCGATGAGGGGTTTCAGTATTTAATGGGTTTTGATGAGCGCTCAGATGGTGACATTCATTTAGAATCAAATGGTATTGAATATGTGCTTGCTTATGGGCAAAAAGAACTGTTAGAAGGCATGGTGGTGGATTTTGATGAAATTGACACCGAAGGGGGTTATGGGTTTATTTTTATGAATCCAAATGACCCAAATTATGAACCGCCTACAGAAGGCAATGCACCTAAAAAAACTTAGCCGATAAGTTGTAGTAGCATTTTACCCACATCACTTTGTGCGCTAAGTGCAAGTGTTCTGCTATTGTCTTCACCTTCAATCTTGATGATTAAATCGGCAGAAGGGATGGCGCCTTTGCCGAGTTCTGCCCATTCAATCAATTGAATATGCTTACCCTGTGCGTATTCTCGAATGCCGATATATTCTAATTCTTCTGGGTCGCTGAGACGGTAACAATCAAAGTGATGAATGTCAACCGCTTTATTATGATAACTCTCAACCAACGAGTAGGTGGGGCTTTTAACACGTTCAAAGCCAAAAGTTTGAATAAAACTTCTTGCAATAGTGGTTTTTCCCGCACCCAAATCACCCTCTAAATAAATAACAATAGAACCATTAAGACTTTGTGCGTGATGCGCTAAGGTTTGGGCGAATTTTGCGACTTTAGCCTCACTGTCAAAGCCGATGTTCAAAACAGTTGCCACATGTAAAAACCAAACACACCCACTAGCACAACACCTTCGAAACGATTAACGCCGTGTCTTTTATGCAGTTTATAAGACAAGGTGAACAACAATACGGTTAATAACAACATCACGGGATAATCTCGATAGAGCACTTCATCCGCCACTTTAGAAGGGTGAATAAGTCCAGGAATGGCAAGTACAGCAATGGTATTAAACAAATTAGAGCCAATGATGTTACCAATGACCATTTCATATTGTTTTTTCAAAACACTGGCGATAGACACCGCCAACTCAGGCAAACTGGTGCCAAGCGCTATCACGGTTAAGCCGATAATTAAATCAGGCACTTTAAAAAATTCGGCAACTGCCACACCACCCCAGACAATCAACTTAGCACTAGAAATCAATACCGCCAAACCGATGACAAGCATTAACCAAGTCTTTTTCGTGTGGCTTTTATCAACTGTTTCGACGAGATCATCAAATTCATGCGTGTTAGAATTTTTGGCTGTGACAAAAGTATAGGTTAAAAATAGCGCCAATAAAGAGACCAATATCAATCCATCAAAGACACCAAGATGCTTGTCCCATAGCAATAAGCCAGTAATGAGTGTGGCAAGCATCAAGAATACCCATTCTTTCTTTAGCACTTCACTTTTTACTTCAATAGGCGCAATAATGGCACTAATGCCAAGCACCAATGCGATATTAAAAATATTAGAACCAATTGCATTGCCAATACTGATACCTGTATTACCGTTGATTGCCGCTAAGCCAGATACCAGTATCTCTGGCGCAGAAGTGCCAAAGCCGAAAATAAGCAAACCAATAACCAAGGGAGACACTTTGAAAATGTTGGCAATTTTTGCACCATTTTCAGTAAAAGCATCGGCACTCCAAATTAAAAGTATAAAACCTGTTAAAAGAGCAATAATTGGTAGTAGAATATCAGGCATAATTAACAAAAAAATAAAGCAATAACTTTTATCTATTATAGAGCCAAATGAACAAAACAGAATTTTTAATTGGTCGCAGCGGACTTGATTTACAAGATGATTTTTATCCTGATGATTTGCCTCAAGATTGGCGTTTTGATTATTATGCTGCTATTTTTAAAACACTCTCATTACCGATTGATACCGATGAAGACTTAGAGCAAATCTTTAGTGATATTGAAGAAGACGAAGAGGGCGAATTTGTGTTGGTGTTAACGATTGAGTATTCGCAACTCATAGACACAGCAATATTAAAAGACTATTTGAGCGGGGTACAAGAGTATGCAGAAAAATTTGTGTTGTTTTGTGAAGTGGAAAAGGCACCAAGCAAGGAGGTGATGTCGCTACTCTCTAACTACAAGATATGCCTGCAATCATCTAAGACACTTAAATTGGATTTGCAAGAAGTGCAAGTGTCGGATGTCACATTGAGTTTTAATCAATATCCAGTGCTGTACTCTGCCCAAATATGGGATGAAAAACAGATGCGTGCCTACCTTGAGGGTATTGCCAATATTAACACCAAAACTATCCTGATTTGTAAATTTGCAGAGCGCGAAGCACTGGATAAAGTGCGTGTTGTTTCTGAGCTATTGGGTTTTTAAAGACTGCTTTAACTTGAATATTTTACTCACTCGCGCCTTAAAACAGGTTAAGCCATTGCAAAACTTGGTGAGCCAATGTGGTTATCAACCTATTTTGTTTCCTACTTTAGAGATTAAGCCTCTAAATAGCACGCCACTCAAAAGCCAGTACGATGCATTAATTTTTATCAGTGTTAACGCTGTTGAATATGGTTTAGAAGTATTTAAAAATTTAGAGCAACAGTGTAAGATTTTTGCTGTGGGCGCAGCTACCGCAAACAAACTCAGTGAATATGCTTTGAAGGTAGATGCCTTTCCCAGTAAAAAAGCGTCTAGTGAAGCGTTGCTGGCAATGCCAGAAATAACAGCACTTGCAGATAAAGATATCTTAATTTTTCGAGGTAAGGGTGGGAGAGAAACGCTTAGAGAAGGTTTGGGAAACCGTAATATTGTTGAATATGTTGAAATCTATGAGCGTGTAGAGTGTGATGTTACAACACTGCATCGCCATGCTTTATTGCAATTTTTACAAAGCAATCAAGGTGTTATTATGGCAACCAGTGTTGAAAACTTGAGTGCACTTTTGTCCATTGTTAAGCAAATTGATGGCAATATACTCAACAGTATTAAATGTTATCCATTAGTGGTGTTGAGTGAACGTATCAAAACTTTTGCCAAACTTGAGGGCTTTACTCAAGTTGAAGTTGCTACAAAAACTAACGATGAAGGGCTTCTTGAAGCACTAACGTCATTTGTAAACTTGACAAAACCATAAAATAACTTTAAATTATTAACCATAACTTATTTATTTGAGGGTGTTATGATTAAATTAAGTGTATCTAAAGCAGCAAGAATGTTAGGTGTTAGTCGCTTTGACATTCAGAATCAAATCAATAACGGTAAATTGCAAACACATGAAGGCTATGTAACAACAGACAGCTTAAGGTTGGCATATCCGAATGCAAGTTTGAATTCTGAGCAAGACAAGCGTATTCAGAAAATGCAACAAATTAAAAATAATGCGATGCATAAAATAGAAACCGACAATGCCATTCGTAGTGCAAATGAAAAGGTTTATCATGGTGTTATTACGAATTTAAAATCCAAACTTTACAAAGAAGAGGTTAAAAACCAACATTATGAAATGGTTTTTGCTGAACTTACTGAGCGTTTAGAGGCGCTTGAAGAAAATTGCCATTCTCAAGATAAAAAGGCATTACATAACCTACAAGGCTGGGTTAAAGCCCAACATTAAACTGTTGTCGATTTAAACTAAATTTTTGGCGATTTCTAGTGAAGGCTGTGAGCGGTTCATTGAATAAAAGTGAAAGCTATCAACACCTTGATTTTTAAGTGTTTGACACAGTGTACTTACTACTTCTAAGCCAAATTCACTAATGGCTTCTAAATCGTTTTCATACAGTTTCAATCTTTCTAAAATCCATTTAGGAATTTCTGCCCCACACATATTAGAGAATCTTAGCAATTGTGTATAGTTGGTAATCGGCATAATCCCTGGTGTGATTGGGATATCAATCCCCAGTTTTTCAGTTTCATCTAAAAATCTGAAGTAAGCGTCAGTGTTGTAAAAGTATTGTGTAATAGCACCATTTGCGCCAGCCTTCACCTTATTGGCAAAATGTTGTAAGTCGGTTTGAATATTTTTAGCCTGTGGATGCACTTCGGGGTAGGCTGCCACCTCAATATGAAAATACTTGTCGTATTTTAATCTAATAAATTCAACCAACTCATTGGCATAATGAAAATCACCAATATCACGCACACCAGACGGAATGTCCCCTCTAAGTGTTACCAGTCGATTAATACCCACTGCTTTGTATTGGTCAAGCAATTCGACAATAACTTCTTTTTTTGAACCAATGCAAGATAGATGAGGTGCAGCAGGAATACTATCATTTTTCTGGATATCCAATACCGCATCTAAAGTGGCTTCTTGGGTTGTACCACCGGCGCCAAAAGTCACAGAAAAGTATTCTGGGTTAATGTTGCTAAGCTCTTGTCGAACCTGCTTTAAAGTTTGTTTTCCGCTGTCGGTTCTTGGTGGAAAAAATTCAAAACTTATTTTCATTAGTGAGAAAGTGCTTATAAATACTGCCAATTATAGCGTATTTGTATAGTATTAAACCCTGTTAAAGCTTTTGTCTAAGTCGTAACAATAAAGACCCCTGCATTAGATATGGATGTTGAATAAAAGTTTAGTTGACTTAGTTGTCAATTTTTATAAAGCCAGTCCTAGCAGGGTTAAGACAGGTTTTATAAAAGTTGGCAAATGAGTGAAAGTTGGCTTTTAGGCAATATTTATATCTAATGCAGGGGTCTTCAATCGGGTAAAATGACTTTTTTTGTTTACAAGAGTGACTATGTCGAAAAGTGATTACATTGAATTAGAAGGTGTTGTTAAGGAAAAACTACCAAATACCACCTTTACCGTTGAGTTAGAAAATGGACACAGTGTACTGGCGCATATTTCTGGAAAGATTCGTAAACACTATATTCGTATTTTGCCAGGAGACAAGGTGACTGTAGAAATGACACCTTATGACCTAACTAAGGGTAGAATTACCTTTAGGCACAAATAAATCATTTTATATTTACCAGATTTTGCTAGATAATATATTTGCTTATACTTAATAAGCTTTTTTTGTCTTTATCTTAACCTGATGAAATCTAAGAAATGATTGCAGTAAAATACAAAAAAAATAAGCCGATGTGGTGGAATTGGTAGACACGCCGGATTCAAAATCCGGTTCCTTCGGGAGTGACGGTTCGACCCCGTCCATCGGTACCAAATTAAGACCTTTGCATAAATATGGATGATTAGCGGAATGACAGATTTTATTAGATTGGTGATTCGGACAAGGCTAGTCCTAGCAAGGTTAAGACAAGTTTTGTCCGAATTGCCAAGTTGGTGGAAGGTGGTATTTTAATGATTATTCATATTTGTACAAAGACCTCAAGTTAATAAAAGTTTTTCAAGTGATGAAATTGAACGATAAACTTAAAACATGTAATTGATATAAAATCAACTCGTATGGAACAAGTAAATTTAATGACAGAAGCCCTTAACCTTACCTTTTTTGGCATGGGTTTTGTATTCTTGTTTTTAACTTTAACAGTTTTTGTAACTAAGCTGATGTCAGTTATTATGCAAAAAATGCAAAAATCAGTGCCAGTTTCTAATAATGGCAAAACACCACGCCGCGATGAAATGTCAGATGAGTTAGACGAAGAGGCTAAATTTGTGATTGAGCAAGCTATTAAGATGCACAGGGGAGCGTAAGCATGATTAATTTTTTAAAAGATATTATTCAAAAGTCCGTACCTGAAAGTGAGAAAAAAGTAGAAATTACTGAACTTGTTTTTAGAGACGGACATCAATCTTTATTTGCAACTAGAATGCGTATTGACGATATGTTGCCGATTGCTGATAAATTAGATAAGATTGGTTACTGGTCGATGGAATCTTGGGGTGGTGCAACTTTTGACTCTTGTATTCGTTACCTGGGTGAAGACCCTTGGGATAGAATTCGTGAGATCAAAGCAGTAATGCCTAAGACGCCTCAGCAAATGCTATTAAGAGGGCAAAATTTATTAGGTTATCGTCATTATTCTGATGACGTGGTGCGTAAGTTTGTTGATCGTTGTGCCGATAATGGTGTGGGCGTGTTTCGTATTTTTGATGCGATGAATGACATGCGCAATCTTAAAACAGCAACCGACCAAACAGTTAAATTGGGTCAGCACGCACAAGGTACGATTTCTTACACAGTAAGTCCAGTGCATACCACGCAAACGTGGATTGATATGGCAAAAGAAATCGAAGATATGGGCGCACATTCTTTATGTATTAAAGATATGGCAGGCTTATTACAGCCTTATGTTGCCTACGATTTGGTTAAAGAGTTAAAAGCTGCAATTGATATCCCCATTCAACTGCATGCTCATGCGACTACAGGTTTGTCTACAGCCTCTATCGTCAAAGCTGTTGAGGCGGGTATTGATAGAGTAGATACAGCAATTGGCTCAATGAGTATGACTTATGGTCATTCGGCAACCAACTCTGTGGTTTCTATTTTAGAAAGCAGCCCACGAAAAACAGGGCTAGATTTAAAAAAGCTTGAAGAAATTGACATGTATTTTAGACCAATTCGTAAAAAATACGCACAGTTTGAAGGCTCACTTAAAGGCGTAGATTCAAGAATTTTGCTCTCGCAAGTGCCAGGCGGCATGTTGACCAATATGGAAAACCAATTGCGCGAGCAAAATGCAGCCAATAAAATGGATGAAGTGTTGCTTGAGATTCCACGTGTACGTAAAGATTTAGGTTATATCCCGCTGGTCACACCAACTTCACAAATTGTTGGCACACAATCTGTTTTAAATGTGTTAACAGGTGAGCGCTATAAAACAGTTACCAAAGAGTCTGCTGGTGTATTGAAAGGTGAATATGGCGCAACACCAGCACCCGTTGATAAAGTTTTACAAGACAGAGTGCTCGATGGCGCCAAGCCAATCACTTGTCGTCCAGCTGATAATATTGCACCAGAAATGCATATTTTTGAACAAAAATTTGACAAAATTGTTGCTGAGAAAAAACTGACCTTAGCCAAGGATAAAATTGATGATTTGTTGATGTACGCCTTGTTTCCACAAGTGGGCATTAGTTTTATAGAAAATCGTGACAATCCTGATTTCTTTGAGCCAGCACCACAAGCAAGCGAAGACAGTGACAACAACACAAATGAAGAGGGTAGTTATACCGTTTCATTTAAAGGCGCTTCTTATGCTGTTGAGGTCTCTGCGGGCGGTGACATTACGTCAATGAAACCAGCTTCTGACGCTGAATCGTCAGAAGCAACAGCGACGCCGAGTGAGAAAGAGGTTGTTGATGGTACACCTGGTGATGGCGAGGAAATTGGCGCACCACTCTCTGGTAATATTTGGAAAGTAATGGTGACACCAAATCAAAGGGTTAACGAGGGTGATGTATTGGTTATTTTGGAAGCCATGAAAATGGAAACTGAAATCAAAGCAGCAGGAGGTGGTGTGGTGATTGATATTAGCGTTAAGGAAGGCGATGCTGTTACTGTGGGTCAAACACTGTTAACACTGGCATAAAGCAAAGCATTCATTATACAAAAACCATTATGGAACAACTAAATATACTTTGGGGAAATACAGGCTTACAACAAATGGTGTGGGGTCAAGGACTGATGCTACTTGTTGGTATGCTGCTTTTGTATTTAGCCATTGTCAAAAAGTTTGAGCCTTTACTATTATTGCCAATTGGTTTTGGTGCAATTTTAGCCAATATCCCAGGTGCTGGTATTGCTGAAGGCAATGGTATTTTGCATCTGTTTTATGTTATTGGTATTGAATCTGGCGCCTTCCCACTGATTATTTTCATGGGTGTAGGTGCACTCACAGATTTCGGACCGCTACTTGCGAATCCAAGGACTTTATTGCTTGGCGCTGCCGCACAATTTGGTATTTTTGCCACCTTATTGGGTGCTATTGGTTTAACCGCTGTTGGTGTTTTTGACTTTAGTTTAACTGACGCTGCTGCCATTGGTATTATCGGCGGCGCTGACGGCCCAACCAGTATTTATGTTGCCTCAAAATTAGCACCTGATTTGCTGGGCGCTATTGCGGTTGCCTCTTATTCCTATATGGCTCTGGTGCCGTTGATTCAACCACCGATTATGCGAGCGCTAACAACAGAGAAAGAGCGTCAAATCAAAATGGTTCAACTTCGAGAAGTGTCTAAAGCAGAGAAGATTATTTTTCCAATTATGCTACTGATGTTGGTGGCATTATTGCTACCAGATGCGGCACCATTATTAGGTATGTTTACCTTTGGTAATTTAATGAAAGAATCTGGCGTAGTTGATCGCTTGAGCGACACCACACAAAATGCCCTAATCAATATTGTAACAATTTTTTTAGGTTTGGCAGTAGGCTCCAAGCTAATGGCAGATAAGTTTTTACAGCCAGAGACTTTGGGTATTTTGCTGTTGGGCATGGTGGCTTTTGCTATCGGTACCGCTTGTGGTCTATTGATGGCAAAATTAATGAATCTGTTCAGTAAAAAGAAAATCAATCCACTGATTGGTTCTGCAGGTGTGTCAGCAGTGCCAATGGCAGCACGTGTTTCTAACAAGGTTGGTTTGGAGTCTAATCCGCACAATTTCTTGTTAATGCATGCAATGGGCCCAAATGTGGCAGGGGTTATAGGCTCGGCGATAGCAGCAGGCATCATGATCCAATTTTTAGGCTAGTTTTTGCTGTGTCTTTTCTTTTCTACTTTGTTATTTCTTACGCTCACTCGGTCACATAGTTTTGTCTATGCTTCTTCGTTCACTTAAAGAAATGCCCCGTAGAAAAAGAAAAATACTTTGCAAAAACAAAACTTTAATTTACTTTTTGTATGCTCCTGCTCTATGAAAATAATTTGCCTTGTAGAAAGAAAAAATACTGACCCTAAAATATTTACAAAAACTTAATTAAATCTTTAGCGCTAAAAACTTGTAAAAATCTGGTTCAAAAAAACATTAAAATATCAAGCATGCAAAGAACATTTTTAAAAGCCAAACTCCATCGTGTTACCACAACTGCCAGTGAATTGGATTACGAAGGTTCTTGTGAGATTGATGGCGTATTGCTGGATGCAGCAGGTATTGGTGCTTTTGAACAGATTCAGATTTACAATATTAACAATGGCAATCGTTTCACTACCTATGCTATTCGTGGTAAAGACAATTCTGGTGTCATTTCAGTCAACGGTGCGGCGGCACATAAAGCAGGTGTTGGTGATTTATTGATTATTGCTTCTTATGCCAGTTACAGCGAATCTGAAGTTAAAGATTACGCACCAACATTATGCTATGTTGACACAAACAATGTATTAACAAGCGTTAAATCTGCTTTAATGTAGGGCAGTACCAGCTTTTTTCTCATGAATAACCACATTGGTTTTATCCATTAAACCAATATTCCAATCAGTAGCTGGTAGCACTTTAATCAGTAAGTCAGATAAATTGTGCAATATTTGCGTATTAAGGTTAAGACTAATTTCACTCTTTTGAGTGCTGGTAAAAATTAGTGCAATACCACTATTGTCATAAGTGTTAATAGTAATTTTTTCTACTAGGATAGGCACCTTTTCCATTGGAAAACTACCTCCTTCTTTGAAAGGGGTTTCATAATCACTTTCATTAATAATATCTTGATGGTGAATCTGATTTTGAATTTCCTGTTTCATCTGTTTAGGTGTTGATTTTCGCGCTGTATTTGATAACGACTCAACAGGGACTTGTTGCATATCATTAAATTTGGGTTTATTGCTTAAAGTATGGTCAATCGTTTTGTTTAAAATATTCCAAAACGCTATGACAATTCGACGCGTTAAAAACAGCTGAACCTCTTCATTTTTTTTACTGTTAACTTTCATGATAATCCTGTCTTCTTGAGCTAAATAAGACAGTTGCATTTGGTATATATTCATACTAGTATTCCATTTTTTAAGGTTAAAAATTTATCCATTTTTTTGGCAATATCCATGTCATGGGTGACAAGAATTAAAGCTGATTTTTTTTGTTGTTTAAGCTCCATCATTAAGCCTAAAGCTTCTTGTGCATTTTTTTTGTCTAAGTTGCCCGTAGGTTCGTCAGCTAGCAGGCAACTTGGGTTGTTAATCAAAGCGCGAGCAATAGCAACGCGTTGACGTTGACCGCCTGAGAGTTCTGTAGAACGATGATTAAGTCGATTTTGTAGACCAATCTCTGAGAGTAGTTGTTTAGATTTTTCCAGTGCTGTCTGGGTTTTTTCACCAGCAATCAGTAGCGGCATTGCCACATTGTCTATTGCGCTAAAGTCTTTTAATAGGTGGTGAAATTGGTAAACAAAACCCAAATGTTGCGCACGAAGATTGGTAATCGCTTCTTCGCTAAGTTGTGATAAATCTTGATTGTTAATAATAACTTTACCACCAGTAGGTTGACTGACGCCACCCAATAAATTTAATAAAGTCGATTTTCCACAGCCAGATTGCCCAACAATTGCAAGCGATTGGGCGGCATCAATTTCTAAATTTAGCGCATTTAATACGGGTGTTTTGATGTTGCCATTGTCGTAGGTATAGTTCAAATCTTGACACTTCACAATTTTACTCATAGTTAAGCACCTCTGAAATTTGCAAATTTCCTGCACGTTTTGCTGGGTAGATAGAGGCGAGTACAACTAAGAGTAAAGCGCCCATTGTTACCATAATGATGTCGCTTAAGTGAATTTCGGAAGGAAAGCGGTTGATATAAAAAATATCTTTAGGGAAGAATTGAAAACCCAATATTGTTTCAATGCCACTCACGACAGACTCTATATTAAGCGCCAGTAAAACGCCTAATATTGTGCCAATGATAATACCAACAACACCGATTGTCACACCTTGATAAAAGAATAATTTGACAATGCGCTTTGGTGTCATGCCAATAGTCCTAAGAATAGCAATATCTGCCTTTTTATCGGTAACCACCATCACCATCATAGAAACGATGTTAAAGGCAGCAACAGCAATAATCAGCGACAATATGATGCCAATCATTTGTTTTTCAAGGTTGAGTGCTTTAATAAAATTGGCTTTTTGTTGCGTCCAATCAACGCCGTAATATTGCTCAGAATTTAGATTATCAAGTACTTCATTGGTGATTTTTTTGGCGTTAAATAAGTCATCAACCTTGAGCCGAATACCATTCACCTTATTTTGCATTTTGTATAACAGTTGTGCTTGGTGTAAATCAATAAAAGCCAAATTATTGTCATATTCACTCACCCCTGCGTCAAAGACGCCACTGACTGTGAAACGCTTAAATCTTGGTTGTATGCCCATGATGTTGGCAGAGAGTTGTGGCGTTAACAGGGTGATTTTATCACCAACTATAACACCGAGTTTAGACGCTAAACCGGCACCGATTAAGATACTAGATTTATTTAATGTTGTATTTCCAGATTTGAGCTTATCCAGTAAAACAGACGTCTTTTTTTCTGACTCGGGTTTAATGCCTCTAACACTAATTCCTTGTGAGCCAAGCGGTGTGTTGATCAGTGCATATTTTTCTATATAAGGGGAAGTATTGATAATGTTTGGGTGCTGGTTGATTTTTGCTTGTAACCCCTCCCAATCTCCAATCGTGTCGCCATATCCTGTAATATAAGAATGTGAAATAGCGCTTAATACCCTGTTGCGTAACTCTTTATGAAAGCCATTCATAACAGACAACACGGTAATTAAAGTTATCACACTAAGCACCAAGCCGATGATAGAAACGCCAGAAATAAAAGAAACAAAGCCTTTTTTCCGACTGGAACGTAAATATTGGTTGGAAATTTTAAATTCGACACTCATAGGGTTAATATTTTGTCATAATTAGCACTTTAAAAGTAAAGACCTTTAGATAATTATTAAAACGTTAATTTTTATCGGTTGGGATTTTTTTTTAATCATTTATAATGACAAAAAAGGGGAAAACATGTCAAATACAAGCATTAAAAACAAAATTGATCAATTCGGCAACCTGATGATTGAAATTTTCCATATTGTAGGTTTGTTTGTGATTGGTGCAACTATTGTATGGTCAGCAGCCAGTGAATATTTGCTAATTATGAATCAAGAAGCTAGCTTTGCTTCATTGAAAGACATCTTGCTTTTATTTATTTATTTAGAATTGGGTGCGATGACAGGCATCTATTTCAAAACACACAGAATGCCAGTCGTTTTTTTAATATTTATTGCCATAACAGCAATCACACGTTTCTTGGTAATTGATATGAAATCCTTAGTGGCACATGATAAATTTAATTTGCTGATTTTAGTGGTTTCGATTTTAGTGCTATCGGTTGCGGCAGGTGTGTTGAAATTTAGTGAAAATAAATACCAATCTGATGTTGATTATTAAAGTTTTAGGTAATAGTACAGAGGCTTCATAATGGATTTAAATAGCCGCAATACGGTTAATTATTTACTGTTGCCAATGTCGGCAGTTTTTTACCTGTTGTCATCCATCAGAAGAGCACTGTATCGTATCGGTTTTTTTTCTACACATCATTTTGATGTGCCTGTGGTGGTGGTGGGCAATATTACCGTTGGTGGTACTGGAAAAACACCGATTGTGATAGCTTTAGTTGAACACTTTAAAGCGCAAGGCAAAAAAGTTGGCGTGGTCTCACGCGGTTATGGTGGAAAATATAGAGGCAAGGCCTCTATATTGGTTGGTGAGGATGCAGGTGTTGTGCAACTTGGGGATGAACCAGTGTTGATTTACCAGCAAACCAACGTCCTGGTGATGGTGAATAAAAGTCGTGCACGAGCGGTACGCGAGCTTATTGAACAGCATCAGGTGGATATTGTTATTAGCGATGA
>ERZ1048872.451-NODE-451-length-45737-cov-10.133882_pt1 | contig 45737 bp, 48 predicted proteins | sample MGYA00383100_ERZ1048872 | MGnify/ENA primary metagenome ERZ1048872 (study PRJEB29581, sample SAMEA5548370) | metagenome | biome: marine; feature: coastal; material: water | depth 50 m | study: Short-term variability in the microbial, nano- and picoplankton...
TACTTTATGAAATTCTGCGTACTGGGAGGCCCTATCGCGACAGGTATCGATCACTATTATGATCTTATGCAGATACCTATTTAGGGGCTTTTATATGTCTCAGCGCAGGCTTGAACGTCCTTCAACCGCATTTACGCTCATCGTTTTGACGCAGCTTGAATAATGAGAAATGCCACATAAAAGTTACGAGGGATAACCTGCTTTACAGCGAGCTAAGAGCCCCGATATGCTGCCTTTCTTCGGTAGGGCATCCGCCAAATGCCCAAAGTATTTTGAATATGGCTAGCAGATATTTGCCAGCCAGCCGGGGCTGGTCATCGACAATCGCGCCGCGTACACATACCGCACCACATCACATCAGACCCTCAACATTAAAATTTGGAGACCCAGATGAGCCTATTTGACGAAGACCTTTTTCTAAAAGGCTTAGAGCAGCGAAAAGCCACTTTAGGAGCTGAGTATGTAGAGACGAACTTGACCGCAGCCGATGAGCTCACGCGTCCATTCCAAGAAGCCATGACCGCCTGGTGTTGGGGCTTTGGTTGGGGCGATGATGTGATTGATGCAAAAACCCGCAGCATGATGAACCTATCCATGATTGCGGCATTGGGCAAAATGCATGAATGGGAACTGCATTGTAAAGGCGCTTTAAACAACGGCGTGACCCCCGAGGAAATTCGCGCAATCATTCATGTTGTGGGTATCTATTGTGGCGTGCCACAGGCTTTAGAATGTTTTCGTGCAGCCCGCAAAGTGCTCAACGAGCAGCCCCGCTAGGCCGCGTTCAGCGCCGGCAAGTAAATGAACCGCCATAGCGCAAAAAAGACCAGAGCAAAAAAAGCATCCGCACCGAAAAGCCTATTGATGGAACGGCTTGGTTAAGCCTACTCAAAACATTTGCAGCAGCGGCGCCTTCTATCTTGCAAAAACAGGCATATTGCTTGATCCAGAGGGAAATTCTCGGCTACCCTTACCTGAACGCCCAAAAAGGAAATCGCGACGTGTCAAAAACTCCACCACGCTCATTGACGTTACGAGATGTTTCAGAAGCCTGCGGCGTTTCGGAAATGACCGTCAGCCGCGTTCTACGCGACAGCGGGGATGTCTCGCAAACCACCCGCGAAAAGGTGCTCAAAGCCGCCCATGATTTGGGCTATGTGCCAAATAAAATCGCTGGCGCTTTGGCAAGCCAAAGGGTGAATCTGATCGCCGTTATCATTCCGTCTATGTCCAACATGGTCTTTCCCGAAGTTATGATGGGGATCAATGAAGTTCTGGAAAATACCGAGCTGCAAGCGGTTATTGGGATCACAAACTATCTGCCTGAAACCGAAGAAAGCGTGTTATACAAAATGCTGTCATGGCGCCCATCTGGCGTTATTATCGCGGGCTTAGAACATTCTGAACGGTCGCAAAAAATGCTGCAATCTTCAGGGATACCAATCGTTGAAATTATGGATATTGACGGCACTGCCACCGATTGCGCCGTTGGCATTTCGCATCGGCGCGCCGGGCGTGAAATGGCGCAGGTTATTTTGGATGCAGGATATCGCAAAATTGGATTTATGGGCACAAAAATGCCCCTCGACCATCGCGCACGCAAACGCTTCGAAGGCTTTTCAGAAAGGCTTTTGCAATCCGGTATAGAAATCGCTGATAAAGAATTTTATTCGGGTGGCTCTGCCTTGGCGAAAGGGCGCGATATGACCACTGATATGCTCATGCGCTCACCCGATTTAGATTTTTTATATTTCTCAAACGATATGATTGGCGCGGGTGGTCTGTTGCATCTTTTGAACCAAAAGGCGGATATTCCACAAAAAATTGGTTTAGCGGGCTTTAATGGTGTTGAGTTGCTGCAAGGCCTACCACTGCAATTGGCCACGATGGATGCCTGTCGCTTGCAGATTGGCCGACAGGCCGCACAAATCATTTGCGATCGGATCTCGGGCGCCCTGACATTGGGTGAAAAAATCGTTGAACTGACACCAACGCTTTCACCAGGTGACACGCTAAGATCGGCCTAACCGTGAAGAAATCGCGTGGTTTTTTGCCCAACGCTTTAAGTTCAAAGAAAGCGAAATGACCGACCAAACTATGTTTAAAAGATATGCGATTTACTTTGTTCCCAAGGGGGAATTGGCCAAGTTTGGACGGGCATGGCTGGGCTGGGATTGCCGCAAGGGCCAATATATAAGCTCTGAAAACGCGTTTTCAGAGCCGTTGGCTGACCGAGAATATTTTACAAAAAAACCACGGAAATATGGGCTTCACGCAACCTTAAAAGCCCCTTTTCGACTGCAGGCAACGCAGAATGAACCTGCCCTGCGCAGCGCATTCCACGGCTTTTGCAATCATCAAAAACCTGCAGCTTCGGGCAATTTAACGCTCTCTGAGCGGGGCGGGTTCATCGCGTTAAGGCCCCAAACGCAATCCGCTGCCCTCTTTGAGCTTGGCAAAAACTGCCTTGAAGCGTTGGATCCGTTTCGCGCGTCTTTAGACCAGAAAGACCTAAACCGCCGCCGCAATGCCCGCCTGAGCCCGCGCCAAAACGACTTTTTACACCAATGGGGCTATCCCTATGTGCTGCAAGAGTTCCAATTTCACATTACGTTATCGTCGCGCCTTAGCATTTTGCAGCGCGAAAAGATCATACCAGCACTAAAAAATTTGCTGGCGCATGAACTGGACTGCCCTTTTATTATCGCTCATCTGGCCTTAATGGGAGAGGATCGAAACGGCCAATTTCATATTTTGGAAGAAGCCAATCTATCCGGGTAAAGAAACGGATCACCGACAATAAAAAGGGGCTAAAGCTCAACTCGATAATTTGTGAATTTCTTCTTTGATTCGTAATTTTTGTTTTTTCATAGTCGCGACCTGTAAGTCATCCATCGCTAAGGATTTTTGTGCCTCTTCAACTGCCTCTGACAAAACTTGATGTTTTTTTCTTAATTCCCGCACATGCGAAACAACTGTCATATTGCTCAACCTCCTGTGTAGCCATGGTTCGATGGCACCATAAATTTACAAACCTGTCACTGAGAAAAAATTTATTCTCCCAAAATAGGAGAAGTTTCGCCGAGCCGCTTTAGTTTATTCCCAAATCGACACTAAATCTGCACTATTGCGCAAAACTGAGCTGACCAAACCTGTATAAGAGTCACCATCGTGGCGGTGGCGATCGCCCTCATGCAGGATCAAAGGCGCCATAAGGCGGAAATTCGCTCGGCCGGCTTTGCGCATGCGCAAAAGCATCAAACCGCTTTCGCGCCCTTTACGCGGTGCGATCGGCACAACCTGTAAGCTGCCCAGATCATCGGGTAAGACGGCCATAAAATCCTGCAGCCTTTCGCTGCGAAAAATGAAATGGGCATAGCCCTTTGGGCGCAACCGTTTGGCGGCAAGCTTAACCCAAATCTTCAATGGGGTTTGCTCTCCCAGAGCGCGTTCGCGCGCCTGATGCGGGGCGGGGCTGCTTTGTGCGCGGTCAAAATAAGGGGGATTGGCAATCACGAAATCAAAATTTTCACCCCTTAGCGCAGCTGGAGGGGATGCGATATCTCCCGTGATAACTGTTAATTTGCAACCGTTATGCTGCGCGTTTTGGGCAGCCAGGATCGCGGCATCAGGCTGAATTTCAACTCCGGTTATTTCCAAGCCTGGGACACGGGCCGCCAAACACAGGCTGGCCACGCCAACACCGCAGCCAAGTTCTAAAACGCTTTCGCCCCTGCCCGCGGGAACCGAGGCGGCAAGCAAGACAGGATCAACCCCCGCGCGATACCCCGTCTTGGGCTGAGCAACCGTCAAACGGCCCCCTAAAAACTGGTCATAGCTATGCAAATCCGAATCAAAGGTCATCGCAGCTCAATCTTATGCGCGATCATTAAGCGCAGCGCCGACGCGTGATCTTCTTCGCGCACCATCAAACGACGCGGCAAAATCCCCAAAGATCCTTCGAGCACCGAGGTATTTATATCCAAGTCAAAAAAAGGAATTTCCGCATCCTTCAGGATCGCCTGTGCATAGGCAATTAAAGTGATGTCCGTGCTTCTGAGCAGTTCTTGCATGGCATCACATTTAGTAATATCACTGCGCCTTGTCGAGCTTAGGAAATGGAAAAATGGGCGATCAAGCGAACATCGTGACCAAACCCCAAGATGCATTGGCAAACTTGCTGTCAAAAGAGATGGCGCAGGTCAATGAGCTGATTTCACAGCGCATGGCCTCACAATACGCGCCGCGCATTCCGGAAGTGACCGCGCATTTGATCAATGCAGGTGGCAAACGTCTGCGCCCCTTGCTGACCTTAGCAAGCGCTTCTATTTGCGGCTATACGGGCGGGTTTCATATTCATTTGGCGGCAACGGTCGAATTCATCCATACCGCCACCCTGCTGCATGACGACGTTGTCGATGAAAGCGCGCAGCGGCGTGGGCGACCCACAGCCAACCTACTCTGGGATAATAAATCATCCATATTGGTGGGCGATTATCTGTTTTCGCGGGCTTTTCAATTGATGGTAGACACTGGGTCTCTTGACGTATTGGCCATTTTATCCAACGCCTCTGCCACAATCGCAGAAGGCGAAGTTTTGCAACTCAGCGCCGCGCGCGATCTGAGCACGAACGAAGAGATTTATCTGCAAGTGGTCAGAGGTAAAACCGCTGCCCTGTTTTCAGCTGCCACGGAAGTCGGCGGGGTGATTGCAAATGCCCCTAAAGCGGTTCAAACCGCGTTGTTTGATTACGGTGATGCTCTAGGGGTCGCGTTTCAAATTGTGGATGATCTATTAGATGTTAGCGGCGATCCTGACGTGATGGGCAAGAATATTGGGGATGATTTTCGCGAACGCAAGCTGACCTTACCATTTATCAAAGCCGTTGCAAAATCCACTGCCGATGAGCGGGTATTTTGGAAGCGCACGATCGAAAAGGGAGACCAACAAGAGGGTGACCTTGCACGGGCTCTGGAGCTCTTAAAAACCCATCATGCGATCGAAGAAACTCGCCAAGATGCTTTGCAATGGTCGCGCCGGGCCCAAAACGCCTTAGCCCCGCTGCCCGACCACCCGATGAAGGCGCTCTTGGCGACGCTTGCAACCTATGTGGTCGAACGGATCACTTAAACGTTTCCAAACATATCTGGGTTGACGCGATCCACCAATCTGGATGGGTTTGCGTCAGCTTTGCAGCAAGCGCGTCGCGCGCCGCATCATTTTGCATCAAGGCAAAACATGTGGCACCAGAGCCAGACATACGCGCCAAAGCCACGCCGGGTGCAGCGCGCAACGCGGCCAGCACATCCCTGATGACTGGAACCAAGTTCTGCGCCGGCACCTCCAGATCATTGCGTTGCTTGGACAACCAAAGCAACCAGGCCTCCCGGTTTCGCGGATCAGGCATCGCCTCTAAGACCGGAGGGTTTTGTTTTGAGGCAAGCGCGTTGAACACCGCCGGCGTCGATACCCCCTGCCGCGGATTGACCAAAATTATGGGAAATTGCGGCGGCGGTCCTAACATCTCTAATTGTTCGCCAATCCCCCGCATCCGGGTTAACTGCGACGACATGCAAACCGGTATATCAGCGCCAAGCTGCAGCAGTTTGCTAAGGGCGGGCACAGGCTGTGACCACAGCTGTGATAAGGCCCGTATCGTCGCGGCCGCATCGCTTGAGCCGCCGCCAATTCCAGACGAAGCGGGAAGGTTTTTTTCCAACTGTATATGCGCGCCCTTGGAGATATCAAACAAATGAGCAGCCCGCATCACTAAGTTGTCCGGCCCCGAAGAAATATCAGGTGCAAAAGGGCCAGTGCAGTTTAAAGACAGCTCATCCGCCGGTGAAACAGTAATCCGATCGCCAATATCAGCCATAGCAACGTATGAATCCAAAAGATGATAGCCATCGCTACGCTGACCTGTAACGTGTAAAATCAAGTTGAGTTTGGCCGCTGCGAAGGCCTTAGCCATCTTGATTGGCCGTCGAGAGCAACGCCTCTGCCTCTTCTTCCAAAACGCGCTCCAATCCAACCTCTAACTTGCGCAGAATCCGTTTTCGATCTGCCTCTTCAGGATCGAATGACAAAGCCCGACGCCATTGAAACACGGCCTCACGCTTGCGCCCCACCTCCCAAAACACATCCCCAAGATGATCGTTCACGATCGGATCGATTGGCATCAATTCAGCCGCTTTTTCCAAATGCGGCAAGGCCTCCTCAAAGCGGCCAAGGCGATAAAAAACCCAGCCCAAACTATCGACAATATAACCGCTTTCTGGCTGCTTATCGACCGCCGTTTGGATCATCGCCAAAGCTTCATCAAGCTTTTGACGCTTTTCCACCAACGAATAGCCAAGATAATTCAAAACCTGAGGATGATCGGGCTGCAACGCCAGCGCTTGCCGGAAATCCTGCTCGGCCGCAGGCCAATCGCCCATCCGCTCATTTGCCATGCCCCGCGCGTAAAACAGCCGCCACGCATTTTTCATGGTGGGGTTCAAAAGATCCAAGGCGGCCGTATAGGCCATAACCGCTTCGTCATAGCGTTCTTGGTTGCGCAGTAAATTGCCCAGCGCCTGATGCGCCGGCACTAATTTGTCATGGCTTCGTGATAATCCACGCAACACCTCAATTGCCGCTTCGGTCTCGCCGCTGTCGCGCAATGCATCCGCGCGCCCCAGTTCAGCCAAGGGAAACAGCGCGGAAGCGGGGGCAATTGCCCGATAGGCTTCTATCGCCAGATCATATTGCCGCATGGCCACTAAAATTTCGGCGCTGAGCAGCGCCGCCGGGGTGTATTTAGCAGAGAGAAACTGAGCCAATTGCGCGTGAAACAAGCTGTATTCATCTTTTTGCTCTTGGTTGAGGATTTGAGCAACCGCAAAGAATACCTCAGCCAGCCCATCCTCAGCCGTTTTCATCAGCAAAGGTTTTGGCGACCGTTTCGCCGCAATATCAGCTTTCAGCCGATCAAGCTCAGGGTCAGATTGCTTGGTGAAAAACCTGTCAAAGATTGTATCAGCCTGATCAAACTGACCGCCCTGCATCAAAGCCTCAAGCCTGATTAAAATCGCTCTGCGGGTCACTTGCGCACCATCTTTTGATAACGCGTCAAAGCGGTCATCGGCAGCCTGATAATCGCCTGACACTTTATAAATCAACGCCAAATGATAATTGGCGAGCCCGCGTTCCTGATCCTGCTCAGACAGTGCTTTCAACTTAGCGATCGCCGCTTCATAATCCCCGCTACCGGCCAATGACCAGGCTTCAATCAAATCATCAATAAGCGGATGCCCAATCCCGCGCTGTTCTTGCAACAGCCTCGACAGGGCTGAATAATTTTGAGACTTGGCAGCATTTGCAATCACCACCAAATTGGCCCATTGGCCATTGGCGCCTTGATTTGTGAAAGCTTGAGCAGCGGGTAAGGCCTGCTCAAACCGCCCCAATGCACCCTGCGCCAAAATCAGCTGTTCAAGTGCCATTATATTGGCGCTATCCTGCGCAACAACTTTTGAGAAATACTGAACAGACGCGTCTAACCGACCATCTAAACTGGCTTGACGGCCCGCAAGATACGACCCGGCCAAGCCCTCTGCAAAAGACGGCGCGCCCAACATGCTTACGATGCAAGCAAAACCTAAAATGAACCGCACAATAAAAACCTACCCGTTTTTGTTAACTTAGGCTGCGTGCCCAACCAACGCAATGCCTTGATGAAAATGCAAGATTTGATGACTCAAATGTAAGGCGTTGGTTGATATTCTCAAGAAGGGCGCACGCTGAACTTACATATTGGGATAGTTGGGCCCATCACCCCCCTGCGGCGTGACCCAAGTTATATTCTGGCTTGGATCTTTTATATCGCAGGTTTTGCAATGCACACAGTTTTGAAAATTAATCACAAACCGGGGATCTTTCGCCTCTTCCTGCACCACCTCATAGACGCCTGCGGGGCAATACCTTTGCGCAGGTTCCGCAAATTTCGGCAAATTCACCGAAATCGGTAGATCCGGATTCGAAAGTTGCAAATGCGCCGGTTGGCTTTCCTCATGGTTGGTCATCGAAAACGCCACATTGGTCAGCCGATCAAAACTGAGCTTGCCATCCGGCTTTGGATAGGTGATTTCGGCATGCTGCGCTGCGGGCTCGGTGGCTTGTGCATCCGTTTTGCCATGCGACAGGGTGCCGAATAAAGAAAACCCAAAAACGGTTTGCCACCACATGTCAAAACCGCCAAGAGACAGGCCGCCCAAAGGACCAAAACGAGCATTAAGGGGCGCAACATTGCGCACTTTCTTCAGATCTTTGCCAACCACGCCCGTCCGCAAGCTATGATCATAGGCGTCAAGTTGATCCCCTGAGCGCCCTGCTTTCATAGCCGCCGCGGCCGCTTCGGCGGCCTCAATCCCGGAATGCATCGCGTTATGGTTGCCCTTGATACGCGGTAAATTCACCAGCCCTGCAGAACATCCCAACAACGCCCCGCCTGGAAACGCGACTTTGGGAAGAGATTGCGCACCGCCTTTGGTAACGGCCCGAGCTCCGTAAGCAATGCGTTTGCCGCCTTTTAACAATTTTGCAATTTTGGGATGATGCTTAAAGCGCTGGAATTCCATATAGGGTGAAAGATAGGGGTTTTTGTAATTCAGATCGACAATATAGCCCACATAAACTTGATTGTTATCGAGATGATAAATGAAGGACCCGCCTGAGTTTTTAAATCCCAAGGGCCAACCCAAACTATGCGTGACTTCGCCTTCATTATGGCGCTCGGGATCCACTTCCCAAATTTCTTTCATGCCCAGGCCAAATTTGGGCACATCGCAGCCCGCTGCCAAATCGTATTTTTCAATCACCTGCTTTGAAAGCGATCCGCGCACCCCTTCGGATAAGAAAACATATTTTCCCAACAGCTCCATACCCGGCTCATAAGCCTCAGAGATCGAGCCATCGCCCGATTTACCAAATTCACCGGCAACCACGCCGCGCAACTCACCCTGCGCGCCATAGACCAACTCTGAACAGGCCATGCCCGGAAATATCTCTACGCCAAGCGCCTCTGCTTGCTCAGCCATCCAACGACAGACATTCCCCATAGAAACAATATAATTCCCATGATTGTTCATCAGTGGCGGCATAAGCGCATTGGGCAAACGAATTTGACCCGCTTCGCCCAAAACATAAAAATTATCTTCTTTTACCGGCACTGTCAGAGGCGCATTTCTGGCCTTCCAATCTGGAAATAAACGGGCCAACCCGCTAGGATCTAAAACGGCCCCTGATAAAATATGTGCGCCAACCTCAGAGCCTTTTTCAAGCACAACAACGTCAAGCTCACTGTCCAGCTGTTTCAAGCGGATTGCGGCCGATAAACCTGCCGGCCCGGCACCGACAATCACAACATCATAATCCATTGTTTCGCGTTCGATTTCGCTCATCTGCTTCTCCAGCTACAGGCCTTGAAATATTGTTACCCAAACGATTAACCCGCGCAAAAGCCCGCCGTCAATGCGCTTTGAGTGATTATTCATTATGCACCGGTTCTTTCCGTTAAAACATTGGAAAGAACTGCCTAATAAGAAAGATTTCTCAGGCGATAACACGCCGTATCGTATAGTTTTGCTTGCATTTCCTGAGCGGCTTTGGTCACATGCCAGCGAATAAATGCCAATGCGATCCGGCACCTAAAAAAGCGATGAAGAAGATTATGGAAAAGATACCTATGACCCGGGCGGGCTATGATGCGCTTGAGGCGGAATTGAAGCAGCTAAAATCGGTTGAGCGACATGCCATCGTGAAAGCCATCGCAGAGGCGCGCGAACACGGAGATCTGTCCGAAAACGCCGAGTACCATTCTGCGCGGGAAAAACAAAGCTTTATCGAAGGCCGGATCAAAGAGCTCGAGGGTATTTTATCTTTGACCGAGGTTTTGGACCCAAGCAAAATGTCTGGCACGATTAAGTTTGGGGCCACCGTCACTTTGATCGATGAAGACACAGATGAAGAACATACTTGGCAAATTGTAGGCGAACATGAAGCCAGCATCGAGAATGGTCTGCTGAATATCAAATCTCCCATCGCACGGGCCTTGATCGGCAAAGAAGAAGGCGACAGCGTCGATGTAAAAACACCCGGCGGTGGAAAATCTTACGAAGTGATCGACGTTAAATTCATTTAAGCGACACGACGACAGTTACCTTTTTTCAAGAGATCATAACGCATGCCACGTGATCCAAAAGATCTGAACGGGCTTCAATCGAAGCTGAGCAAAGGGCGGCGATTGCTCATTCTACTGGGCCTCGCCCTGCCCGTTTTCTGTGCCTTTGCGCTTTGGTGGGGAAATAAGAATGAAGCTGATATCAGTTTCGGACTCGCGCTCAGCCTCGCTGCGCTTATCGGGTTAAACGTTGTGGGCTTTGTTTACGTCTTGGATCTTTTAGGAGATCTGCAGAAACATATTGCGCGCCCGATTGCGGATAAGGCTGTGATACCAACGCGGGAGGGCGAAGAACACACCGCTGTTATACGTCAGCAGATTTCTGCGCTCTCAGAGCAGGTTCAGCAATCCAACTTGGCGCATGAGCTCTTACACACGCGCATCCAAGCTTTGCTTGAGACGGTTGAGCAGCTCAGCCGCCACGCGGCTGCGACAGCCGATAGCGCGCAAGACCCGCGCCCAGTGCCGGTGACTGCATCGCAGCCCCCCAAATCCGATCAAGATCAAGCGATGCTGCCTCTCAACAAAGCCGAGCAAAATGATCCATCTCCTTTGCCACAGGCTGATTACATTCGCGCGTTGAATTTTCCACAAAATGAAACCGATAAGCTTGGCTTCACCGCGTTGAGAAAAGCCATGCGAGATCACACAACGCGCCAGCTTATTCGTGCCGCCGAGGATGTTTTAACCTTGCTCAGTCAAGATGGCATTTACATGGATGATTTAACGCCCAAGCCCAGTTCCACAAAAGATTGGCGGCTGTTTTCCCAAGGTGCCCGCGGCCCAGCGCTTTCGGGCTTGGCAACCATTCAAGAGGAATCAGTGTTAGAGCTGACGCAAAAGCGCATGCGCGAAGATCTGATTTTTCGCGATGCCGCCCATCATTTTTTGCGTATCTTTGACAAATCATTCATGGAGTTTGAGCGGCAAGCCCGCGAAGACGAGCTGGCTGCATTCGCGCAAACGCGCACAGCGCGGGCGTTTATGGTGTTGGGCAGCGTCACCGGGACCTTTGAATAACCCTGCCGCTCGCTCTGCCTTTTTGAAACATATCGGAAACCGCGTTAGGCGCCAAAGCTCGAAAACGGAATATATTGCACGGGGTCGCCCGCGTTAATCTCTTGTGCGCCCGCGCCAAGTTCGACCAAACCCTGCGCCCAACTCAAACCGCTTACGCGCCCCGAGCCTTCGGATGGGAATATAACAACCCGCCCCGCTTCGATCCGGGCCCGAAGATATTCAACTCGGCCCGGTTTTTTGGTTTTGCGAAAACCGGCCGGCACTAGGAAAGACTGCGGTGACACCCAGCCCCCCCCTGCAAGCACCCGCAGCGCGGGTGAAGCAAAAATCAAGGCACAGACCAAAGCCGCAACCGGATTGCCCGGCAGACCGAACACCGGCATCGCGTTCCAAACTCCCATTGCTATGGGCCGGCCTGGCTTTACCGCAACGCGCCAAATAGCCAGACTATCTGCCTCATTTAACAGCCCCGACATATGATCTTCATCCCCATCTGACGCGCCGCCCGTGCTGAGCATGACATCGCAGCTTTGGGCTGCCGCGTTCAAAACAGCGCGCAAGTGATCGCGATCGTCTGAGGCGCGCCCTAGATCGATCGCTTGATAGCCAAGCCGGTCGATCAACGCCAATAGCATCGGCCGATTGGCGTCAAATATTTGACCATGCGCAAGCGGTTGCCCGATCTCTTGCAGCTCATCCCCGGTGGACAGAATGCCGATTTTCAAGCGCTGAAACACGTGCACCTGCCCCACCCCGACCGATGCCAAAAGGGCCAGATCACCTACTTCGAGACGGTGCCCAGCGCTGAAAAGCTTCGTGCCTTGCGTCACGTCCTCTCCTGCATTGCGCGTATTGGCGCCGCGTTTCAAAGGGCCGTTAAAGGCAAGTCTTTCGCCATCACTGCTCACATCTTCTTGCAGGATAACAGTGTCGACGCCGGCGGGCAGTGGCGCCCCAGTCAACACCCGCAGGGCCTCGCCATAGGGCAGCTTGCCGTCAAACGGGTGCCCTGCGGCGGCGCGGCCTTGGGCCAAAGGTATGTGCAGCGCGCCAGCCTCTTGGCTCAGCCGACCATCAAAGCCAAACCCATCCACCGCCGCATTCGCCTGTGGTGGATGGGCATTTGGAGCGCTGACCTCCTGCGCCAGAAACGCCCCAAGCGCTTGATCGACGGGTAAGGTATGAACCTTAACACAGCATTGCATCCGGTCTTTCAACCGCTCCAAGGCAAGCGGGACAGGCATCCAATCAATACCCTCTGGCAAGGCAAAACAATCGTTGCGCAAGGGCGGAGGGCTTAGCATCCTATCGCCCCCTGCGCCGAAAGGCCAAAAATCCAGCCCTCTTCTTTGAGAACCGACTTTGGCACATCCGCGACCATTTCGGACAGGGCAGAGGCCGCATTTTGGGGCCTATCGGTTACGCTGCTCATAAAGTTACAAACTGCCCAAACTTGCCGGGCATCCAGCACATGATAGGGTTCATCGGGAAATGCGACGGTGAAACTTTCAGCCGAGGGGATGGAGAGCAGCGAGGGATAAATTTCCGTCAATGTAACGGAGGCTGCGGCTTGCTTTGCCTGCGCTTCAAAAGGCCAAACGCTCCCGCGTTTGCCAAGCCAATGCCGCAAGCCTGCCAAATGGCTTACCCCCAGCAACGTTTGTGATCCGACCGCGCCGGTGGTGAACAATTTCCACGCGCTTTGCGCGCTGCCCGAGGCTTGCTCTGTAAGGCGCAAATCAGGCAAGCCATGCCCAACCCGCAGGCTGCCGCGATGCGGAAGACCGGCGTAAGTTTGCCCCGCAGGCGCGCCCCAAAACGGCCCTATACCTGGGAACTTATTGTTGATTTCCGCAGCCACCTGAAATCGATTATTTGAATTATCAGGGCGATCCTCAATCCGTTCGGCCAACCAGTTCCAAACCGCCAATGCACTGTCAGAGCCGGTCAGGGCTTTTGCAAACCCACGCGGATATCCAAAGCCAAAATCAAACCCTATCAAAACGCGCGCAGCCCGGCTTAACGCCCGCTCCAACAGATCATAAAGATAAGCCAGAGCCGAGGCGCGCCCACGAAAATACAGGGGATGCTCGGGCGGCTCTGCGCGATGTTTGCAACATATAAAGATTGCATCTGCAACAGGGCGCCGCGGCGATAAGGAAGAGCGCGCCGACCAATCCACAGCAATCACCGTATCAAAGCTCACAATCCCACCTCCGCCAAAATAAAATCCGCAATCCCCGCAGTGTCGTTCAGATCAAAAACCGGCCGCTGTAACGATAAAGGCGTATCGCTGGCAACGGCTTTGATCGTTGGGTTTTGCGGCGCCAGCAGCGGCTGGTTTGTTGCTGCGCGCACCGCCTCTATTTTGGGATGCGCTGCGCCCTTGAACCCTTCAATCAGAACCAGATCAACCGGCGCCAACTTGCTCAGTAGCTCGTCTAAGCTGGGTTCATCCGCCCCGCGCAACTCATGCATCAAAACGTAGCGATTACGGGATGTTAAAAGGACTTGCTGCGCGCCGGCCGCGCGATGGCGATAGCTGTCGCGCCCCGGTTGATCCACGTCAAAACTGTGATGGGCATGTTTGATGGTTGAGACGGTCAAACCACGGTAGCAATATTCCTCGACCAAGCGCTCCATCAGCCCTGTTTTGCCCGAATTTTTCCACCCGGTGATTCCATAAACCCGCATTAGCTATACTGCATAAAATCAGCCGCTTTTTGCAAATCTTGCGGCGTATTGATGTTGAAAAACGGATCAAATGGCATGGCAGAAAAAAGCGCTATGCGACCTTCATGCTGATCGCTCCAGCGCACAACTTTTCGCAATCCCTCACGTAATTCTTTGCGCAAATCCTCCGCTAAAGCTACGGGCCATAGCCCAAAAGTGGGATGGCGCTGAGGTTTGTCTTGGCCATGTTGCGAGGCTGCCAAAACCAGCTTATGCTTTTGCCCCTGGCTGGCATGAAACAAGGCGTCAACCAACCCTTTTGGAAAAAACGGCGTATCGGCAGCCACCGTAACGATATGATGCGCGCCCTGCTGGTGGGCCCAATCCAGCCCGGCCAAAACCCCGGCCAAAGGCCCCGCATGATCGCCAAAATTATCCGTGATAACCGGCAGCGCCAGATCCTTAAACCGGTCTGGATTCCCATTTGCATTCAAGACGATACGGTCTACTTGCGGAGCAAGGCGGTTGATCACATGCTGAAACAGACTTTTCTTCTCAAGCAGCAAACGGCCTTTATCGCCCCCTCCCATGCGCCGGGCTTGCCCACCGGCCAAAATCACTCCAACCGCTTGGGTCATGATCGCCCGCCTTTGCGCTTGGCCGCTTGAGGCTCTTCTCGAACCTGTTCTGGATCTGCGTCCCAAATCAACCGCTCGGCGCCAGACAAACATATAAATCGCTTGCCGCGCAAACGCCCGATCAGCGTTAAGCCAACTTGCTGCGCAAGCTCAACCCCCCAGGCCGTAAAGCCAGATCGCGATGCCAAAACGGGAATGCCCATCGAGGCTGTTTTGATCACCATCTCAGACGTCAAACGCCCTGTTGTGTATAAGATTTTATCATCCGCTTTCACCGACTCGCTTAGCATCCAGCCGGCGATTTTATCCACCGCATTATGACGCCCCACATCTTCCATATACACCAGCGGTATATCTTGATGGCATAAAACAGTGCCATGGATCGCGCCCGCCGATAGATAAAGTGAGGGCGTACGGTTTATTTTCGCGCTTAACGTATAAAGCCACGACGTGTGCAAAGTTGAGCTAGCCAGCTCAATCCCCTGCAGCGTTTCCATCATATCGCCAAAAACAGTGCCCACCGCGCAGCCGCTGGTACGCGTTTTCTTACGCAACTTTTCTTCATAATTCGTGGTCCTTGCAGTGCGTATTACAACAGTTTCCAAATCCTCATCATAGGCGATGTCAGTGACCGTATCATCGGCCAAAAGCATGCCTTGATTGCGCAGGAAACCCAACGCCAAATAATGCGGATAATCGCCGATGGTCATCGCCGTCACGATTTCCTGAGCATTCAAAAAGATGGTTAAGGGCCGCTCTTCCACAACCTCAAGCGATTGCTCTGCTCCCAAATGATCAATGCCCCGTACCACGCGGGTGAGCCCGCTACCGCCCTGCTGCGGGGCGATTAAATACTCTGATTGTGATTTCGTGACGCTCAATTGCAACCCTGCCTGTTAAGCGGTAAGTCCAATATCTACGTTGACCTTACATCCGGCGCAAGTCCATGGCCCATGCAAAAAATTATTTCCAATTGGGTCTTAAGCAAGCCCTGCCATTCATTTTCATCGTCGGGCCTTTCGGCTTGGTGTTTGGTACGATCGCCAGCAATGCCGGACTCAGCGTTATCGAAGCGTTAAGCTTTAGCGTTTTCGTTATGGCAGGCTCTGCACAATTGACCGCGCTTCAATTGATGCTGGATGGCAGCCCAACGCTTATCGTTGTGCTTTCGGCCTTGGCAGTGAACCTGCGGATGATGATGTATTCTGCCTCGCTCACCCCCTATCTTGGCAAAGCACCGTTAAAACAGCGCATTTTAGCGGCCTATAGCACGTTAGATCAAAGCTATGCGCTGAGCCTTCAGCAATTTGAGACCGAACCCCAAATGACCTTGCAGGCGCGCATGCGCTTTTTCTTGGGTGCGGCTGCACCCGTTATCCCAACCTGGTATATTTCAACCTTTGCCGGAGCATTTTTGGGGAAATCTTTTCCTTCCGAATTACCGCTAGATTTTGCAATTCCCTTAACATTCATTGCGCTTTTTGCCCCGTTATTGCGCAGCGCGGCGCATATTTCTGCCGCGCTCTCTGCCACGATCGCCGCTGTGCTTTTTAGCGACGTACCCTTCAATTTAGGGCTTATTATGGCAGGTTTTGTTGGAATGAGTATGGGGGCTGCAACCGAGCGCCATCTGCTTGCGAGAGCCGATCGGCCATGATTTTAAGCAGCGCTCAGATCTGGACGGTCATTATCTTGCTGGGCCTTGGCAGCTTTGCGCTGCGATTTCTATTTCTTGGTTTGATTGGGGATCGCAGATTGCCCGATTGGTTGATGCGGCATCTGCGTTACACCGCGGTTGCCATCATGCCCGCCTTGGTGGCACCGATGCTTTTCATATCCCCTGCCTCAAGCGAAGGGATTGATCCCGTGCGGCTTTTGGCAGCCGGGGCAACTTTTGCAGTGGCATATTATACCAAGAAAGTCTTGGCCTCGATGTTAGCAGGCATTTTTGTACTCTATATTCTATCCTTTTTGGGGTAGAACACCGGCTGTTAACACTGCGCCTGTCGCTTTACGGGTTTGTCTTGTCCAATGTCAGCGTTCAGCGTTTAACTGGTTTAGCCGTTCACCAAAGCCACAAAAACAATGGCCAGAATACAAAAAATTGCTGTTTTGGTTGAGAAGCTTAGAAAACCTTCAAAGGTTTTCTCTTGCTCGCTGGTATCCATACTGCCGTGTTCATGATCAGACATTGCGTTTCCCTTTCCCGATTTATGTATCGCTTAAACGATTCACAGGCCAGTGTCATCCCTTCTTCGCACGCAGCAGAAGCGTAGCAATGTCGCAGCCAAGTTTCAGCGCCTCTCCTCAAGCGTTTGAAATCTATAGGCTCCATCCGGCCCAAGGTGGCGGGTAATTTTTCCCAGCTGGTAAAGATGGTTTAGATGCCCAACCGCTTCTCCCAGGGCCAACCCATATTCAGATGTTTTTATCGCGCGCTTGAACAAGGGCGTTAACACCTCATGCGCGCTGGCTGGCGTAATAAGATAGGCCCGTAAACGGTTTAAGGCCGAATGATGATTATCGATCAATTGCTGCAATCGCGTCGGCAAACCGGTGAAGGGCAGTTTATGACCCGACAATACCAAATGATCTGCGCGGGCGATTTCTTTAAAACGCTGGCAGCTCTCGAGCCAATCGCCCACCGTATCTGCCTCTGGCTCTGTGGCATAAACACCCAAATTCGAGCTGATCGACGAAATAATTTGATCTCCCGCCAGAATCAAACCGTCATCTTGGCTCCAAAGGGTAGCGTGCTCGGGTGCGTGACCATGGCCGATATGAACGCGCCAGCACCGCCCCCCGGCCTGTATCTCAGCCCCAGCTTGAAGGCGCTGGAACCCCAAAGGCATCGGATACACCATATCGCAAAAGTTAAACGGGCGTTCAGCTGCCCGTCTGTTTAACATATCCTGCGGCATCCCCGCCCGTTGCCAGAAGCGCAATGTTTCGCGCGGGGGCCGTTCCTGAGGATCAAGCCGCAGCATCCGCGCCATCAACCACGCCGTGCGCGTCATCCATAAGTCGGCCCCAAATTCCGTTTGAAACCATCCGGCAAGGCCCACATGATCTGGGTGATGATGCGTTACAATCACCCGCCTTATTGGTTTTGAGCCCATCGGACCTGCCAATAAGCTTTTCCATATATCTCGCGATTTTGTTGAGCTGATGCCCGTGTCGATGATCGTCCAGCCCTCGGCATCATCTATCGCGTAAACATTCACGTGATCCAATGTCATCGGCAGCGGCATCCGCGCCCAAAACACCCGCGGTGCCACTTCCAACATGTCTCCCAAACCGGGCGGTTCCGCCCAAGGCGTTACAATCGCAGGCAAAGGGTTGGCCATCACGCCGTCAGCTCTTCAAAACTTAACGCATAAAGATCTGCAGCGCCTTGCCGCGCTTGCTGCAAAAGGCCAATATATTCACCCAGCAACGCGTTCATGTAAAACCGCGCCAATTTGCAATTGGACCCTTGATCTGGCGTAACCAAGGCAGCTTTCAGGTGATAATGCCCCCCCAAAACGCGGGCAAACGCTTTCAAGAAGGAGACCGAGCCCGCAAAACGATCATTTAAATCGGATTGCTCGACCAGCCAATCAACGCTGCTGCGCAGCGCTTCGCAGGCAGTGGCCAGCGGCTCCGCCAAATCCGGCAACTGCGCGTTAGCCAAGGCAGCATGCGCCGCGATTTCATCCAAAAGCGCATAAGCGGCTCTGCCGCCATCCATCATTTTACGCGCCACAAGATCCATGGACTGAATGCCATTCGTGCCCTCGTAAATCGCGGTCACCCGTACATCACGGCTGAATTGAGCAGCCCCGGTTTCTTCGATAAATCCCATTCCCCCATGCACTTGCACACCAAGATCCGCGACGTTAACGCCGGTATCCGTGCCAAAGGCCTTAGAAATCGGAGTCAACAAAGCCGCGCGCGCCGCCCAAGCGGGATCATCGCTCGCGCCGGCCATATCAAGGGCAACCGCATTGGCCAGTGCAATCGCTCTGGCTGCAAAAATATCACTGCGCATGGTCAAAAGCATTCTGCGCACATCGGCATGATCAACAATCGTGCCGCTGCCGTTTTCCAGCATGCTGCGCCCCTGACGGCGCTCTTTAGCGTAGGATAGCGCTTTTTGATAGGCCCCCTCAGCAGCGCCGATGCCTTGCCCGCCAACGCCCAAACGGGCATTGTTCATCATCGTGAACATGGCGCGCATGCCATCATGCGGTTTCCCGATCAACCACCCCCGTGCACCCTCATATTGCATCACCGCGGTGGGGCTGCCATGCAAGCCCATTTTATGTTCCAAACTGATCACTTTAAGGCTATTGGCCACTCCGGGCTGCCCAGCCGCATCCGGAATGAGCTTGGGCACGAGGAATAATGAAATCCCTTTGGTGCCGCTGGGCCCATCAGGTAACCGCGCCAAAACCAAATGGCACACGTTTTCAGAAAAATCATTATCCCCCCAAGAAATATAAATTTTCTGCCCGGTGACTGCATAGGTCCCATCGCCATTGTCTTTGGCTTGGCTGCGCAAGGCCCCCACATCCGACCCGGCTTGCGGCTCGGTTAAATTCATCGTTCCACACCATTCGCCTGAAATCAATTTGGGCAGATAAAGCGCTTTAATCTGCGCGCTGGCATGATGTTCAAGCGCCTCGATCTGACCCTGCGTCATGAGCGGATTGAGCTGCAAGGCCAAACAAGCGCCGGCCATCATTTCATTCACCGCTGTGGTCACCGTGAGGGGCAGCCCCATTCCGCCATATTCCGGGCTAGCAGATGTAGATACCCAGCCGCCATTTGCGATCGCTCGATAGCCTTCTGCAAAGCCGTGTGATGTGCGCACGATACCATTTTCCAGCCGCGCTGGATCTGTGTCGCCGTTGCGCTGCAACGGGTCAAGAACCTCTTCGCATAAGCGGCCCGCCTCGCTCAGCACCGCCTCAACCACATCGCTTGAGGCGTCGCAGAACCGATCCGTGCCAGCGATCTGCGCATAATCTACCACGTGATCAAGTAAAAACTGGTATTCTTTGAGCGGGGCACGATAGGGCATGATCTCTCCTTTATTGCAGGCTTGGCATATAGAGCATTTCGCTTTATGGGCATTTTAAAACCTAAATGCCAGAGCGGAGGAAGCCACCGTTTGGGAAAACGCGGCGTCATAGTATGAAATCCATGCAAACCGAATTACTGCCGGTCACACCCTCGGCCATCGCGCGCGCCAGCCAAAGGCTGCGCGAGGGCGCGCTGGTGGCATTTCCCACCGAAACGGTTTATGGCTTGGGCGCTGATGCCAGCAACACGCATGCAGTTGCCAATATTTTCGAAGCCAAGGGCCGGCCCAGCTTTAACCCCTTAATCGTGCATGTCAGCGATCTCGCTACCGCCAAACGCTATGCCGAGTGGAATGCGCAAGCTGAAAATCTTGCGCAGGCTTTTTGGCCGGGGCCGTTGACTCTGGTTTTGCCGCGCCTTGAGGCCGCCTCTCTTTCTTCTTTGGTCACAGCGGGCGCCGCAACGGTTGCCATTCGTGTGCCGGCCCATCCCGTGGCACAGCGTTTGCTAAAACAGTTTGACGGGGCCATTGCGGCCCCCTCTGCCAACCCTTCGGGACAGATCAGCCCCACCCGCGCCGCGCATGTGATTGAAGGGTTGGGGAACATGGTTTCCGCAGTTTTGGATGCGGGGCCCTGCGATGTTGGTTTGGAAAGCACAATTGTTGGGATTGAGGATGCAGGATCAAAGCTGCGGTTGCTGCGCCCTGGCGGACTGGCGCGCGAAGACATTGAGCAGCATTTGGGCGCAGCTTTAGAAACCCATCAAACGCCGGGACTTATATCGGCGCCGGGGCAATTGGCCTCTCATTATGCGCCAAAGGCGCGCCTGCGCCTGAACGCAACGGATTGGACTTTCGATGAAAAGCGGCTTGGGTTCGGCGATGTTGACTGCGACTTGAATTTATCCACTGGCAGAAACTTGACCGAAGCGGCCTGCAATCTGTTTCATTGCTTGCACCTTTTAGACGCAGGCCCCGCAACAACCATCGCCGTCTCGCCAATTCCCAATATTGGTTTGGGACAAGCGATTAATGATCGTTTGCAAAGAGCCGCCGCGCCGCGTTAATGCGCTTGGCTATGCCCGCCCGCCTTGAGTGGATAAAAGCCGCGCATCAATGCCGATCGAGTCAAGCGCCGCATGCCACATATTGCCATGCTCTTCCTGCAGGATTTTATCTTCATCCGCATCGGCCAAAAGCCAAGAATTGCGGGCTATTTCCGCATCAAGTTGGCCGGCACCCCATCCTGCATATCCCATGAACAAACTGGCCTGGTTTGGGGCTGTTTCCTGAGCCAAAGCCTCAATCACATCCCGCGTAGAGGTTAAGGCCAATTGCGCGCCCAGATGCTGGGTCGATTCGGCCGAGTGATAATCACGCGAATGCAGCACGAAGCCACGATTGGCCTCTACTGGCCCACCACAAAGCACCGGAATATCCCGCTGCGCGCTGTTCTCAATTGAAAGCTGCTTGCATAGGCCGCCAAAAGAGGCTTGCGCCATAGGCTGGTTCAATATCAAGCCCATCGTGCCCTGCGCAGAATATGAACACAGGTAGATCACGCAATTGTCAAATCGCTTATCCCCCATCCCTGGCATGGCGATAAGCAATTTGCCCGTTAAATCCAAAGTTTGTGTAACACTCACCATTTAACCCAGTTTTCCCGTTTTTGCCGCAACGCGCAAAACACCCCGTCAACTTGCTGCACCATAATAGCTCGCCGTAACGTGACTTGGCAAATTCGATTTTTTCCTTCATGCACATCGTATGAAATACCTAAAACGATATGTACACTTGGCAAGAGCGTCTAAGGTTTTGACCGCTATATTGTGTTTTGCCTCGATTGCCCCCGCACAGGCAGAGGGGCTGCGCGATGCGACGTTGCGCCCAGGCTGGCTGGCCAATGATGGCAGCTATTACACCGCTTTAGATTTAACGCTCAGCAAAGGCTGGAAAACCTATTGGCGGGCCCCCGGCGAATACGGATACCCGCCCAAAATTGAATACAACGGATCGACAAACCTTCAAAAAGCCGAAACGATCTGGCCCGCGCCAATTGTCTTTGGCTCAGATAATATGAAGACCATTGGCTATTTAGAACACCTTGTCTTGCCGATCAAATTAACACCTATTGACGCCGCGCAACCGATTAAACTTGAGCTTTCTGCACAACTGGGCATTTGCCTGGATATTTGCGTGCCAATCTTCTTGTCCTTCAGCCAACAGCTGGACCCTTTGCAGCAAAGCGCTGATCCGGAAACCCTGCTTGCATTGGAACATCAGCCGGTCCCGCGTGCTCAGTCAAATCTGCAAAATTTAGACTGCGCCTTCACACCCCATGAAGACGCAATTTTGATCACCATCGGCGCCGCGATCCCCTCATTGGGTGCGCATGAAACGCTGATCATAGAATATAAGCAGCAAAATCATTGGATAATAATGGAACCAACGCGGCGAGACGGCCCCATGCTGCACGCCTTGGGCTATCTGACAGATGACACCGGCGCTGCGCCCCTCAGCATTAGCCGACAAAAAATCCAGATCACGGTGATCGGCAGCCTGGGCGCTGCAGATCTTGGCGATTGCACCGCGCAACCCGGATAATCGGCTAAACCGAGCTTCGTCGCCGGTTGCCGCGCAGATAGCTGGCGAAAAACGCGACCGTGATCAACAAAATGGTTCCGCATAAAAACAGCAGCAAGGCCCCCAACATTGGTGGCAATTTATACAGAAATTGGGGGGTGTCGGGGATAAACGCAGGTAATTTTTGCCCCTGAAAGGTGGCCCCCATCGTGAGCCCAAACCAAACCACAATCAGCGCAGTTAGGCCTTGCAAGGCCCGCTTCAAACCCAAAGCGCGCCCTGAGATACCGCGCCAAAGCGATCCAAAATGCCGTTTGACATCATGCTGAACAGCGATCAAAGCTGGCACAACCAGCAAAACCAATACCATACCAAAGCCAAGCCCGTAGACCAATGTAATCACCGTGGGCTTCAAAAACTGCGCTTGTGAAGATCGCTCATACAGCAGCGGCGACAGACCCAATACCGTTGTCAATGTTGTCAACATAACCGGCCGCAGCCGGTCTGCAGCCCCATCAATCACAGAAGGAATAAGCCCGCGGTCTTTTGCATATTCATCGATTGAGGTTATCAAAACGATGGAATCATTAATAATAATACCCGTCATACCAAGCAGGCCAACCACGCTGAACATCGAGAGCGGCACATCCCAAACATAATGCCCATAAATCGTACCAACCAACCCGAACGGAATGATCGACATCACCACGATCGGCCGTGTCCAGCTGGAAAATATCCAGGTCAAGACAAGGTAGATCCCCGTAAGGCAAAGGATCAACCCGGTACGCGCATCATTTAAAAACTGTTCTTCTTGCTCGGCCAAGCCCGACAGGCGCCATTCCACTTGGCGCAAGCCGGCAATCTCTGGCAAAATCTCTGCCTCTAAGCTGCTCATAACGTCCTGTGCATCGGCGGGGTTGTCTTCTGAAATATCCCCCGTCACCGACACCAAGCGAATGCCGTTTTCACGGCGAACCGTTGAAAAGCCCGATCGGCGCACCACGCTGACAATATCCGCCAAAGGCACATAAGCGCCGCTGCTTGCACGCAATTGCATGCGTTCGATAAAATCTGCGGTAAGCTCGTTTTCGGGCAGCTCGACGCGTATCGTGGCGCTGCGTGGACCCATCGGATAACTTGCCGCCTCAATCCCATTGAGCCGCCCGCGCATCACTTGCCCAAGGCCATCAATGGTAAAGCCCAACGCTTGCCCCTGCGGTGTCAGTTCCAAAATCAGCTCTTCTTTATCGTAGGACAAATCATCCTCGACAGCAGAGACCGCCGGAAACCGCAGCAGCGCGGTTTTCAAATCTTCAGCGGCTGATTTTAATGTGTCCGCATCCGCTCCGTAAAACTGAACATCCAGCGCATCCCCCCCGGGACCAGAGCGCCACCCGCGAAACGACACCTCTTCCACCAAAGGATGCTGGCGCACCTTATCCTGAAGCTCGCCCACGAAGGCAAAGCTTGAATAAGAGCGCAAGTCAGGATCGATCAACTCGATTGAAATGCCCCCAAGCTGATCCGGCGTTTTGGTATCCGCGCTGGCGAGCGGATAGCCCGAATTGGCGCCAATTTGCGACACAACATAGGCCAGAGGGTTAAGCCCGTGGCGCTCTTCATATTCGCGCCCAAGCTCCTCCGTGGCGCGCTGCATCTCGCGCATCATGGCCAAAGAATCTTCGCGCGATGCCGACGATACCATCGAAAAATTACCACTGACCGAAGAGCGCTCTGGCGCATTGAAAAACCGCCATTTTACCTCGCCTGAAAGAAACAGAGTAATCTGCGAGGCCAGCAACACAACCGCGCCCGCCAGAATAGCATAGCGCGCCTTTAAAACCAAAGCCATGAGCCGGCGAAACAGGTGTTCGCGCACCCATTCAAACCCCTTATTCACAACCCGGCTGGGCAGGTCATACCAATGTTGCTTATCGCCATGCTTTAAGGAATGCGCCATATGGTTGGGTAAGATCAAAAAACACTCGACGAACGAGGCTGCGAGCACGACCGCGACCGTAAAGGGTATATCAGCGATCAGGTCTCCAAACCGGCCTCCCACCACAACCAGCCCAAAAAACGCAATAATCGTGGTGGTGGTTGCGGCAAAGACCGGCAAGGCCATGCGGCGAGCTGCGGTTTCTGCCGCGGCCACGGCGCCCAAGCCTTTACGGGCCTGTTGATCCGCATGTTCGCCAACCACGATCGCATCATCCACAACGATGCCAAGCGTGATGATCAGCGCAAACAGCGAAATCATATTAATCGTGATCCCCGCAGCATACATCATCGCCAAAGCGGCCAGCATCGCGGTAGGAATGCCGGCCGCCACCCAAAAGGCGGTGCGCGCATTCAAAAACAAAAACAACAGGATCAAAACCAAACCAAGACCGCTTAGCCCGTTTTCCAGAAGAATTTTCAAACGTCCAGATATGTAATCTGCACGCGCCCTGATAAGCTCGATCTGCGCCCCTTCTGGCAAGGTTAACGCCAGCCGGTCCGATATTCTTTGAACCGTCTCTTGAATATCGATTGCATCGCCTTTTTCAGACCGGTCAACGCGGATTGAAATCGCCTGATTTGAGCCAACAAAATACCCAAGCTCGCGATCGGTGCCTTCCACCCGCACCTCTGCAACATCGCCGATCATAAGTTTTGACCCATCCGGATTTACCCGTAAAACGACATTTCCAATATCGGCGGCTGTGCGCTTCTCAACGCCGGTGCGCACACGCGCATTCGCGCCGGCTACATCGCCAGCCGGATCGGCATTGACCTCTCCTGCAACCGCCGCGGCGATCTGCGCCATGGTGACATCAAAGGCGATCAAATTGATCGAGGGCACTTCAATCATCGTTTGCGGTGCCGCGATCCCACGGATGGTTGTGCGCGTGACGCCTTCGGCAAATAAACGCAACACCAACTCATCGGCAAACAACGCCAATTGATCGATCTCTAACGGGCCAGAAATGATTAAATCGGTAACGCGATCGCGCCATGAGCCGCGGCGAACCTTCGGATCATCCGCTTCTTCGGGCAATGTATTGATCTGGTCTAAAACGGTTTCAACATCGCCCGAGGCGCGCGCCATGTCCCAACCGGGTTCAAATTCCAAACTGATGCTGGCGCGCCCTTCGCGTGACAGGCTGCTGGCCTCGGTCACGCCTTCAATCGACAAAAGTGCAGGCTCTAAAATCTGCACAATCCCATCGTCAACATCTTCGGCACCAGCGCCTTGCCACCTGACATCCACAGCAATGTTGTCAACGATGACATCGGGAAAAAATTGCGATCGCATCCGCGGCATGCTGACCAAGCCAGCCACGATCAAAATCACCAATAAAAGATTCGCAGCAGTTTTATGCCGCGTGAAATAGGACAGAATGCCCCCCGCGGCTTTGGGAAGATCGCGCACCATCTTTAGCCTCCCATCCTGCTTTCAATCCGCTCAACCACCTGCGCGGGTACTTTTTCTTGCTGTAATTGGGTTAAAATGCGCTTCTTGGCATCGGCCGGGATATAACCATTGCCCTCAATATAGGCCATAAGTTTGGCCCGTCGGTCAGAGGTTAACTCAACCAAGGCTGGCTCTTCTATTTGCGTACCATCGGCGGCGCGCAGGGGCTTAACTTTGATACCTGCGCCCAGAACCGGGCTGCGCTGTGCAACAACCTCGCGCCCGGATAAAGCCCGGGAACGGACAAGAACATCATCGCCCTGACGGCGCAGCACCCGCACTTCAAGCGAGTCAAGACGGTCATCCTCTTCCAAAACAAGAACGCGCCCGGCCGCATCCACCGCAGAGGCAGGTAACCTAATCACATAGGGCAATTCTGGCTCTTCCACTTCAATGGTCACAAAATCGCCGGGTTTTAAACCGCGCGGATCGGAGAGCGTGGCAAACACCACACGCCCGGTTAGCCCATCACCCACCGACCCGCTATCGCGGCTCAACACGGCTTTTGACGTAAGATCACCCCCAGAGCTGCTTAAAGAAACCAGAACCGGCGCGGCCAGCAAGCGCCCAGCATCATCAATCAAGCGCGCATATTGCGCGGTCGAGATGCGAAACGCCACTTCGAGCCGGCCGGGATCAATTAAACTACCCAATTTTTCATTCGGGCTGACCAACCCACCTTGCACAAGGCGAATCCCACTCAATGTACCGGGAAACTCGGCGAATAAACTGGTATCTTGCAAACGCCTTTGGGCGTCTTCCAGCATCAATTGTGCCCGCGCAAGCCGTGTGGTGGCTTGGTCGCGGCGCAACTCGGCTTGATCCAGCGCGCTGCGGCGGCTTAACACCGCTTGACCCGCTGATGAACTGGCAATTTCGGCCGATTCAACGGCAGATGCAGTGCCCACGCCGCGCTGTTTCAGATCTGCCTGACGCTCAAAAGCGCGACGGCGTAGATCGGCCTGATCAACGGCCGCAGTCAGTTCATCTTGCACCAAACCCAATGCCCTAAGCGCCTGATCCGCTTCAATCCGCGCATCCTGCAAATCGGCCTCAGCCCGCGCCAATTCAGAGCGGGCATTCGCTTCATCCAGCCGCAGCAGTAGCTCGCCCGCCTGCACCTGACCGCCCTCAACGAAATTATCCGATACATAGGCAACTTGCCCAGCCGTACCCAGCCGCAGATCCAAAGTACGGCGGCTTTGAATTTCACCAAACGCGCTTAACATAGGCGTTTCGGTTTTCGCTTCGGCCGCAACCACGTTCACAGCAAAAACGCGCTCGCGCTGCTTGGCCTTGCGCGCCGGTTTTGACATGCGCTCATCCAGCGCCGTAGACACCATCTGCCCCGCATAGGCGATCAACCCAAGGCTAATGGATAACAACAAAAGGCCAATCAAACTTTTTCGAAAAAATCGCATCGCGGTTCCACAGCTTTTAAGAATTTAATTAGTAAATAGGGTGACATTCCGCCGCGCCAAGGCCTAAAAACATAACCAATCATGCTGGGTCTCGTTTTTCGTCTCACGTAAATCAATTGTGGCGGTTATTTTGAAGCCAATTTCTCACGTTGCAGGGCATGTCCGTGCTTAACAAAGCACGCGTCTCAAATTTGGCAGTATGAGCTTTTGCTATTTACGGCGCAAATGTTCATCAAGCCTTGGCATAATTTCAACGAAATTGCAGGGGCGATGTCGAAAATCGAGCTGCTTTGCCAAAATTTCATCCCACGCATCACGGCAAGCGCCGGGGCTTCCCGGCAGAGCAAATAAATAGGTTCCGCCCGACACGCCTGCTGTTGCGCGGCTTTGCACAGCCGATGTGCCAATCTTTTGCATGCTGATCATCGTGAACACGGTGCCAAAAGCCTGAATTTCTTTTTCATACACATCTTTATGCGCCTCAACCGTCACGTCGCGGCCGGTTAACCCTGTTCCACCGGTTGAAATCACCACATCCACATCCTCGCGCGCGATCCAGGCGCGCAGCTGCGCTGCGATTTGATCGCGCTCATCGCGTAGGATCATGCGATCTGCCAAATGATGGCCGGCCTCGCGCAGCCGATCCACCAAGGTTTGGCCGGATTTATCCGTTTCAAGGCTGCGGCTATCTGAAACTGTCAGCACTGCGATGCGCACAGGGATAAACGTTGCGGTGTTATCAATTCGGCTCATTCCAGTTCCAACCTCTTTTTAAGCGTCAAAAGATCTTTCCACGCTAATTTTTTCGCCGATGGCATGCGCAGTAAATATCCAGGAGACAGCATGGGAAGCAGCGGAATACCCTCGAACTCAAACCATTGCCCGCGCAGATCGGTGAGGTTGGATTTGCCCAAAAGCGCATCGCAAGCAATCCCCCCCATCAAAACCAAAGTTTTCGGAGCTGCCAAAACGATGTGCCGGCGCATAAACGGTGCCATCATCGCTATCTCGGCAGGGCTGGGGCGCCGGCTTTGCGGCGGTCGCCAAGGCAAAAATGGCGCAAGGTAAACGTTAGATGGCGTTGCCGCCGATGGCCGCGATAGGCCTATCGCCCCAAGCATTTTATCTAATAGCTGCCCGGATGGCCCCAAAAAGGGCTTTCCGTGTAGATCGTCTTCGCGTCCGGGAACATCCCCTATGATCATCACATCACATCCGGTTTGGCCCTCACCAAAAACCAGATTTCGCGCGCCTTTTCGCAAATCACAAAGCTCAAACCCACCAATCGCGGCGGCCAACTCCTCCAAAGTTTGCGATTGCTCTGCCAGCCCCCGCGCAACCGCAACCGAGTCAATGGCTGGCACTTGTGGCGCAGCGGGCGGTTTTGCAACGCTTGGCATCATTTTTGGCGCTTTGACAGGCGTCGGATCCAATGCAAAGCGATCAACGGGCTGCTCTTGGATGGCCTCAGTGGCGCCAAGGTCAACCTGCCACTCAAGTAAGGCGCGTGCATTATGCCAGTCTAACTGCGATTCCATAAAGCCTATGCTAGCCGGTTCCCCGCGCGAGGAAAAGCCAGTGCGGATCGCGCAGCCCATCAAGGCAGGCGAATTGAAAAATTTTCACACCAAGCCTTGTGCGATGGCGCCGCTCTGAGTATGAGGCCTGAACTAAGCGGGGTTGTGCAATGGCGTTCAAGCATAGGCATCTGTTGGGAATTGAGCCCCTTGCACCAGAGGCTATTCGCGAGATTCTGGATCTTTCAGACAGTTATGTGGGTCTCAACCGGCGGCCAAACAAACATTCAGACGTGTTGGCCGGACGCACGCAAGTGAATATGTTTTTTGAGAACTCCACCCGCACGCAAGCCTCTTTTGAACTGGCTGGAAAAAGATTGGGCGCCGATGTGATGAACATGTCCATGCAGGCCAGCTCAATCAAAAAGGGCGAAACCCTGATTGATACGGCGATGACGTTGAACGCGATGCATCCCGATCTTTTGGTGGTGCGTCACCCGCATTCAGGTGCGGTTGATCTACTGGCCCAAAAGGTGAATTGCAGCGTGTTAAACGCCGGTGATGGACGCCATGAACACCCAACCCAAGCGCTGCTAGATGCTTTGACAATCCAGCGGGCGAAGGGCCGCTTGCACCGTTTAAGCATCGCAATTTGCGGTGATATTGCGCATTCTCGCGTCGCCCGTTCAAACATAATTCTATTGGGAAAAATGGAAAACCGCATTCGATTGATTGCGCCGCCAACGCTGATGCCCTCCGGAATCGATGCCTTTGGCTGCGAGATCTTTGAAGATATGCAAGAAGGTTTGAAAGACGTAGATGTTGTGATGATGCTGCGCTTGCAACGCGAACGCATGGATGGCGGCTTTATCCCCTCGGAACGTGAATATTATCACCGCTATGGTTTGGATGAGGCAAAGCTGCGCGCGGCCAAACCTGACGCGATTGTAATGCATCCCGGACCGATGAATCGCGGCGTAGAAATTGACGGCGAAATTGCCGATGATATCAATCGCTCGGTGATCCAAGAGCAAGTGGAAATGGGAGTGGCCGTGCGCATGGCCACAATGGATCTTTTGGCGCGCAATCAGCGCGTGATGAAAGAGCGCCATGACTGATGTTTTTAAAAGCCGCGTCCTGACACCAAGCCGCGCATTGAACGGCAACGCGGCGACAAATCAAAAGCGAGGTCTTGCATGCGCCTTTTGTTAAAAAACGCCCATTTGGTTGATCCCGAGCAGGGTGAAACCCGCATCGGCCAAATTTGTATTGAAAATGGCATAATTAGCAGCTTTGAAAACCAAGCAGCCGAGCGCGTTATTGAATGTAACGGCAAATATCTTGCCCCCGGCTTGGTGGATATCGGGGTAAAAATTTGCGAGCCGGGCGAACGCCATAAAGAAAGCTTCAAATCAGCCGGTCAGGCAGCTGCCGCGGGCGGCGTGACAACCATCATCACCCGCCCCGATACATTGCCCGCAATCGATACCCCCGAAACGCTCGAATTCACGCGCAGGCGGGCCAATTTGGACGCCCCTATCAATGTTTTGCCAATGGCCGCCCTGACCAAAGGCCGGCAAGGCCGCGAAATGACTGAAATCGGGTTTTTGTTAGATGCAGGCGCGGTGGCCTTCACAGATTGCGATCATGTGGTCAGCGATAATAAGGTGTTTTCACGCGCGCTTAGCTATGCCCGTTCGCTTGGCGCCCTGATCATCGCGCATCCGCAAGATCCGGGATTGTCAAAAGGCGCGGCGGCAACCTCGGGCAAATTTGCCTCGCTGCGCGGGCTTCCAGCCGTATCCGCAATCGCAGAGCGTATGGGTCTTGATCGTGATATTGCCCTTCTGGAAATGACGGGGGCGAAATATCATGCCGATCAAATCACCACAGCGCGCGCTTTGCCGGCCTTGCAGCGCGCCAAAAATAACGGCCTTGATATCACCGCAGGCACGTCGATCCATCACCTGACGCTAAACGAACTGGACGTGGCGGATTACAGAACCTTTTTCAAAGTCAAACCACCCTTGCGTTCCGAAGAAGATCGACACGCCATTATTGCGGCGCTGCAAAGCGGCCTGATTGATACGATCAGCTCGATGCACACCCCACAAGATGAAGAAAGCAAACGTTTGCCGTTTGAAGAAGCCGCCTCGGGCGCTGTGGGGCTTGAAACCCTGCTGCCCGCGGCATTGCGCCTGTTTCATTCGGGCGAAATGGATCTGCCTGGTTTGTTTCGCGCGCTGGCGCTGAACCCCGCCAAAAGGCTGGGCCTGCCCTGCGGGCGTTTGGCAATCGGGGCGCCGGCTGATCTGGTTTTGTTTGATGCCAATCAGCCCTTTGTTTTGGACCGGGCAACATTAAAGTCAAAATCCAAAAACACCCCCTTTGATGGCGCACGTTTACAAGGCCGCATTTTAGCCAGCTTTGTGGCGGGAAAACAGGTGTTTGGACAATGATCATGCCAGACCTCTCTGTCAATTTAAGCGAAATCATCTTTTGGATCGGACTATCGTATTTTATCGGCAGTATTCCCTTTGGCTTGCTGCTTGCAAAAGCCATGGGCTTGGGCAATCTGCGCAATATTGGCTCGGGCAATATAGGTGCTACCAATGTCCTGCGCACTGGCAACAAAAAAGCCGCGGCCTTAACGCTGGCCTTAGATGCTGCAAAAGGGGCTTTCGCGGTCGCGCTGGCGCTGTCCTATTCAGGGGAAGCCAGCGCGCAGGTTGCGGCAATAAGCGCCCTTTTAGGACATTGCTACCCGGTTTGGCTGCGATTTCAGGGCGGCAAGGGCGTGGCAACGCTTTTGGGCGTGTATTATGCGCTGTTCTGGCCATTGGGGCTTGCCGCTTGCGCCACATGGCTGGCCGCCGCAGCGCTGTTTCGATTTTCTTCCTTGGCGGCTTTAATCGCAACGGCCAGTGCGCCTATTTGGGCGCTTTTGTTGGGCTATCCAACCATGCTGGTTCTGTGCGTGAGCTTGGCAATCTTGGTGTTTTGGCGCCATAGATCGAATATTCTGCGGCTCTCCAAAGGCCAAGAAACAAAAATTGGTGCTAAAAATTAAACCGGATGCTTCTTCAAAAAACTTTGTATATGCGCTGCGGTTGCTTTCGCATGCGTGATCGGTGCCATATGACCAGCCCCTTCTAACGTTTTCACAAGGCTGCGGGGCAAGCGGGCTTGTAAAGATGATATAACCGCTGGCATTGGGGCGGAAGAGGCACTGCCCTGCAAAAGCAAAACCGGTGCCTCAATCTTTTCGAGCAACCCAGCCGTACAAAACCCATAAGCATCTTCAACCACATGCGACGCCGCGGCAGGAATCAAATGGATTTTATCCACCATGCCGCGCTGCACCTTATCCGGCAATCTATCCCAAGATTGACCGCTTCCCCAAAGCTGGTGAAACGCGCGTGCAGCGCCTACAAACTCTTCCCGCGCTATGGCGCGATCAAACTCAGAATGATCATGCAAAAAAGCCTGTTTAGAGGCCGGTTCAAAGGCAAAGCCCAATGAGAAAATAACCGGCTCAATCAAGATGAGCGACCGCACCAAATCTGGATGCTCAAGCGCAAGCCGGAGCGCAACACTGGCTCCGAAAGAATGGCCGATTAAATCCATCTTCTGATCCAAAAAGCTTGCGGCAACGGCAGTGCTGACATCATGAAACGCACCACGAAAATCCCATTTCAAGCTTTCTCCATGGCCGGGCAAATCAAACATAGTAAACTGATGCTCGCTTTGCGCCATTTCGGCCAATAGGCCGCGCCACGCCGAAGACATCGCCAATGAACAATGCAGCAAGAGCACAGCCCGCGACCCTGATCCAGTCATTTGCCAAGCCGTTGGATAGCCAGCCCGTATGTCACGTTTCAAGTGATACCCCTTAATATCTAACGCCAGCCTTTTATATCCCTGGCTGCAAACCAATATCCTGCAGACGCAGCGCAAACGAGTCAAACAGGTTTCACTTTTTTGCCAGATTGCCGCAGCCACCTCTTTAAGAATATTGTTTTGTGACATTTTTTGGGCTGGAATGAGATCCCGATCTAGGCCCGAGAGGTCTACCATGTTAAGCGGTAGCAACATCACGATTCTGTTACAAAGCGATCAAGGAATACTTTCTGGATGCCAAATCTCAACGAACCCAAAATCATCGCAGGCAATGCCAACCTTACTTTGGCAAAAGCCATCTCTCGACGGATGTCGCTGCACCGTGGATTAAATGTTGGATTGGTCGATGCCCGAGTCGAACGCTTCAATGATCAAGAAATTTTTGTGGAAGTGTATGAAAACGTGCGCGGCGAAGATATGTTTATTCTTCAATCCACGTCGAACCCTGCAAATGACAACTTGATGGAATTGTTGATCATGTCCGACGCGCTGCGCCGCTCTTCGGCCAGCCGTATCACCGCCGTGATCCCGTATTTTGGCTATGCAAGGCAAGACCGCCGCGCCAAAGCCCGAACGCCGATCAGCGCCAAATTGGTGGCCAATATGTTGGTTGAGGCTGGCATAGAGCGTGTGCTCACCATGGATTTGCACGCCGCGCAAATACAAGGTTTTTTCGATATCCCCGTTGATAACTTATACGCGTCACCAATTTTTGCACTGGATATTTTGCATCAATTCAAAGAAAAAACCGATGATATAATGGTTGTCTCGCCAGATGTGGGCGGGGTTGCGCGGGCGCGTGAGCTTGCAAAGCGGATCGAAGCGCCCTTGGCCATTGTTGATAAGCGCCGTGAAAAAGCCGGTGAAATCGCCGAGATGACGGTAATTGGCAACGTATCGGGAAAGAAATGCATCATTGTGGATGATATTTGCGATACCGCCGGCACCTTATGCAAAGCCGCCGAACTGTTGATTGAAAACGGTGCCTCCGAAGTGCATTCATATATCACGCATGGTGTTTTATCTGGCCCTGCCGTTGAGCGGATCACAAAATCGGTGATGAAATCACTGGTGATCACTGATTCGATTGAGGCGAGCCCTGCCGTTTTGGCAGCGCCAAATATTCGCATTGTGCCAACGGCGCCGATGTTTGCGCAGGCAATCTTGAACATCTGGAATGGCACTTCTGTCTCATCATTATTCGAAACAGATACTTTAGGGCCGATCTATGACGGCCTTTACTAAAGCGCTCAAAGCGCTTGGGCATCCCGTTTTTGAAATATCAATCGGATAAAAAAAGGGCCCAGACGGGCCCTTTTCATTTTTCAGATTGATAAGCGATTAGCTTTTGGAAAACTCAGGATAGGCATCCATGCCCAGCTCTGACATATCCAGACCGTTAATCTCATCTTCTTCTGCAACGCGGATACCCGTTGTTGCTTTAAGAATGAACCAAACGATCGCTGAGGCAACGGTTACGAAAATACCCACAACAATGATTGAGTACAGCTGGGTGCCCAGCGAGGCGTCGCCATTGGTGAACACAACTGCGATCGTACCCCAAATCCCTGCAAACAAATGCACGGGAATCGCGCCAACGACATCGTCAATTTTCAACTTGTCTAGGAATGGAACCGAGAACACAACAATCACTCCGCCAATCGCACCGATAATGGTTGCCGCCCCCAAAGACGGTGTCAAAGGCTCCGCTGTGATCGACACCAAGCCGGCCAGGGCTCCGTTCAAAATCATCGTAAGGTCTGGCTTTGAATAAAGCAGTTGCGTCAGGATCAAAGCGGCAACAGCACCGCCTGCAGCGGCGGCGTTTGTGTTGGCGAAAATGCGCGACACATCTGCCACATCTCCGACAGAGCCCATCGCAAGCTGTGAGCCACCGTTAAAGCCGAACCAACCAAGCCATAGAATGAATGTACCCAAAGTCGCCAAAGCCAGATTTGAGCCCTGGATCGGCACCACTTTGCCGTCAGCTGTGTATTTGCCAAGCCGTGGCCCTAGGATGATCGCACCTGCAAGCGCAGCCCATCCACCAACCGAATGCACCACTGTTGAACCGGCAAAGTCTAAAAAGCCCATACCGTCCAAGAAGCCACCGCCCCATTTCCAGCTGGCTTGCAGCGGGTAAATGATGCTTGTCAAAATGACCGTAAAAATCAAAAATGGCCACAGTTTGATCCTCTCGGCCAACGCGCCCGAGACGATAGACGCCGTTGCGGCGCAGAACATCAATTGGAAGAAGAAATCTGAACCGGTGGACGCATAGCCATAATCATCCGCCGCATCCGCTGTAACGCCGACCGCTTCTAGAACTGCCGTGCCCCAAACACCAGAAAGCACGCCCTCAACCGCCCATGTTCCCAGCGGATACATAAGATTATACCCAATGAGGTAATAGAAAATGGCTGCCAACGAAAATAAGGCCACGTTTTTCGTTAATTGCATGGTCACGTTTTTTGAGCGCACAAGGCCGGCTTCCAACATGGCAAACCCGGCGGCCATCCAGAACACCAAGAAGCCGCCAATTAAAAACAGCAGAGAATTCAGAATAAAGACGCTATCCGTCGGCACCAGTGCCGGAGCTTCTTGCGCCAAAACCGCGCCTGGCAGGATTACCGCTGCAGCGGCGCCTGAAAGGAGTTTGTGTTTTACGTTTAACATTCTAAGTGGTCCTTCTTTATATCGCGTCAGCGCCGGTTTCACCGGTACGCACTCTGACAGTTTGATCGACATCGAGAACAAAGATTTTACCGTCCCCAATTTTGCCGGTTTTGGCTGCCTTGGTGATGGTTTCAACGACTTGATCCGCCATTGACGCATCGGTCACGATTTCCAGTTTTACTTTCGGTACAAAATTTACAGCATATTCTGCCCCACGATATATCTCAGTATGACCCGATTGAGCTCCAAAGCCCTTAATCTCGGTCACCATCATTCCACGCACGCCAATCTCGGTAAGCGCCTCACGCACTTCTTCGAGCTTAAACGGTTTGATGGTTGCTATGATCAATTTCACCGTTGGTTCCTTTCTTAATTTTCTTGCTTTGACGGTTGCGCCAAAACCACGCCTCTATCAACGCCGCCCCTCACCTAAGGGCCACCAAAAGCCCAATGTTGAAGACGTAAAATCTATCAAAGGCGCATATTTTTTGCGCAAATTCCTCTTAATGATTAATTTTTAAACACAAAACGGACAGGTTTTGAGGGGCAGTTAGCCCTAAACAAGCCCATGAAGATACGATAGACTCGCCACAAAGAGCTCGTAATAAGCAGGGCAATCCATGGCAGGCAAACAGAAATCAACCAAGCCGCTTATCGCGCAAAACCGCTATGGGTCAGCGCCGAAAGCCGTACAAAAGCCGCCAAAGCCCCTGCGCAGTACCGCCCCCAAGCAAAGAAATATCTTGTCCAGAGCTCTGCGATGGCTGTTTAAACGCTGCGTGGGTTTGGTTTGGGCTGTTATCTGGCGCTCAGCCCTAATGCTTGCCTTATTCACGGCTGCAGGGGTGGGTTATTATCGTAGCACCCTGCCCGATTTATCGGCCTTACTGGATGTAAGAGCCCGCGGCTCAGTCACTTTACTTGACCGCAACAATGAGGTTTTTGCCTGGCGCGGCGAACAATTTGGGCAAGCTATCGACGCGCAAACCATTTCACCTCATTTGCGTCATGCGGTTCTTGCAACCGAAGATAAACGGTTTTACCGCCATTTTGGATTGAGCCCGCGTGGCGTTTTGGGCGCGATACGGATTAATGTGCGCGAGGGCCGCAGCGCTTTATCCGGACATGGTGGCTCGACCATAACCCAGCAAACCGCGAAACTCTTGTGTTTGGGCCTGCCTTTCGATCGCGCGCGATGGAAGAGCGAACGCGCCTATGAAGCCGAGTGCCGAGAAAGCAGCTTATGGCGCAAAGTCAAAGAAGCCGCCTATGCGCTCGCGCTTGAGAGCCGTTTTTCAAAAGATGAAATCTTAACAATTTATATAAATCGTAGCTTTCTGGGCGCGGGAGCGCGCGGGTTTGAGGCTGCGGCGCAACGCTATTTTGGAAAATCAGCACGAAATGTAAACCCCGCCGAAGCGGCAATGCTGGCTGGGCTTTTGGTGGCGCCGACCCGCTATGCGCCCACCAATAACCTGCAGAGATCGCAAAACCGCGCGGGCGTCATTATCAATTTGATGCAAGCACAAGCGTTACTCAGCGCCGAAGAGGCCGATTTCGCGCGCAAAAACCCCGCGCAACTGTCGCAAGCGGCCAAAGCCAATGCCGGTAATTACTTTGCCGATTGGGTGATGCAATCGGGTCCACGCTTTCTGACGCAGACAACAACCGAAGATGTGATTATAAAAACCACGTTTGACCGCCGCCTTCAAAACGCGGCGGAACAGGCGATGCATCAGGTATTCGACTCAAAGGTTCGCCCGGGATCCAAGGCACAAGCTGCAATTGTTGTGATGTCCCCAAACGGCGCAGTGCGGGCAATGCTGGGCGGGCGCAATACATCGGTTGCCGGAGGCTTTAACCGCGCCACGCAAGCGCTTCGGCAAACCGGCTCGGCCTTTAAGCCTTTTGTATATGCAGCGGCTCTAGAGGCCGGATACAGCCCCTATGACATTTTACAAGACAGCCCATTAACGCTGGATCTACCTGGCTCTGGCCCTTGGAGCCCGCAAAATTATTCAAAAGAATTTTTAGGGCCCGTCAGTTTAAACGCCGCCCTCAGCCAATCCTTAAATATCCCTACCATCCGACTGAGCGAAGAGGTTGGACGTGATGTTGTGAGAAATGTCGCTTCTGGCTTTGGAGTTGGAGAAAAGCTTGCCACTGGGCCAGCGCTTGCCTTGGGCGTGTCCGAAGCCACTTTGATCGATATGGTCGGGGCCTATGCTGGAATTTTAAATCGCGGCCTATCCGTCACCCCTTTCGGGCTGAACGAATTGCGATTATTCGGAGACGACACTGCCCTGATGGGGGCCACAAATAGCGCCGGCCAGCGGGTCATTTCTCCAACGGCTGCGCATAATCTGATCTTTATGATGCAAAATGTGATGGTTGAAGGAACCGGACAAAAAGCGGCGATTGAAGGGTGGCAAACCGCGGGTAAAACCGGAACAACGCAAAGCGCACGCGATGCTTGGTTTATTGGCTTTTCCAGCGATTACGTGATCGGTGTTTGGATGGGATATGATGACAATACGCCTTTAACCGGGGTCACTGGCGGCGGGTTACCAGCCGAGATTTGGAAAGCAACCATGCTGCGCGCTCAAGGCGATCTGCCCCCGAATGCACTGGTTCAAACAGCTCAGACGCGCGCCGGGGCTGGAAAAACGAGCAAAAGCACCGACCGGGGCCAAGGCACCAACGCGATCAATCGCTTTTTGCGCAATCTGTTCGGGCAGAACTAGTTTAAAGTGTTGCCTCTAATGCCGTAATGAGGCGATCAATTTTGCCTCCGTTCTTATCAAGCAAAGCCCCAATTTCAGCGCGCTCGCTTAACAGCATGTTGATCCCTTCGATAAAAATATTGAAAAATAACGGCTTGCCTGATTTATCCGACACCAAAAACTCAACCTCAAACGGATTGGCATTTTGCAGCTTTGCTTCTGCAGTCACTTTGTAAAAGCTTTTTACTTTTTTAGAGTCTTTTACGATAATATCACTGCCCATAAACTCTCTGAACCGGCTGCCATATTTGCGCGCCATATATATTTTAAAAACGCGCGTAAATTTCTTCATCTGCTTGGGAGTGGCCCGCCGCGCTTCCGCTCCAAGCGCATAGCGTGCTATTAGTTTCACGTCAGCATAACGCTCAAATATTTTTTCAAATTCTGCCAGAATAATTTCTTCATCATCGGTCGATGCAACCATCGCGTTGATGTCGTCAACAGCTTGATTAATCAAAGTTTTTGCGGCGCTTTTCGTTAACGCGTAAGCGGGCAATCCGCTCCATAGCAGCGCAGCAACAATTCCAGATAAAACCGCACGGCGCGGTAACTTATTCTGTGCCATAAAGATCCTCATACGGATCATCATAAACACCTTCATCACGCCCACCTAACGAAAAACGCCGGGTTTGCAGATAAATCAACTTGCTTTGGGAATAACTGTCAATGCTGTCATAAAGAACGGAATCGATCGCGCCTGCATAGGCAACACGCATATCCATCGCTTTCGCGATCGTACTCGATGTTGTGTAATAATTCACAGGAGGCTCGATCAATGGCGCTAAGGGATTTAAAACCCAATCGACGAGCTTGCCCGTCGCATCCCGGCTGGTAGATGGCCCAAATAGCGGCAACTCAACATAAAAACCTTCTCCAACGCCCCATCTGTGCAAAGTGGCGCCGAAATCGCTTTCATCCCCACCGATACCCAAATCTTCTGCCGGTGTTCCAAGACCTGCAAAGCCCAAAGTTGAATTGATTAGAAACTTACCTGTATTTTGCAGTCCAGATTGAAATTCGCCTTGCAAAACATTATTCACAATATCCCCCGGCACCGAAAGGTTTTCAGCGAAATTGTTGATCATCTGGCGCAGGCCATCATTCACATTTCCCACATAGGCAAACGAGACTGGCCGCACGATGGATTTATCCAAAGCAATATTTACCCCATGTACGCGCCGATTCATGGTTTCAAACGGATCATTCGCATCCTGACTATAAAGCGGCGTCGAGATGCCCAGCAAAACCAGCACAAACGCCAAAGCCATAGCTAAAGAAGTTCCTGTTTGTTTCATCACATTTTACATCCAGTTTCGAAAATCTGCCTTTTTTGTGGTATTAACGGCAAACGCTTTGTTTAACAATGACACATCAATCAAAAGCAACAAGTAAACCAATCGTGATCATCATCAAGCGTCTTTAAGAGCCGCATAAATTTTCCAACAAACGCCAAACGCCAAAAGGTAGCCCTTTTCCCTCGCTCCGAGACAGGGTATCGTTTGTTAAAAATATGTTGAAAAAGGAAAGAAGAATGGCCCCTGAATTTGAAGAAAAACTGAGCGAGCTGGGCGTAAATCTGCCAGAGGCGCCCGCCCCAGCGGCCAATTACGTTCCTTTTGTTCAAGTCGGCGATATGCTTTATGTATCAGGGCAAATTTCAATCGGGCCAGAGGGCCTGATTAAGGGCAAGCTGGGCTTAGACATGACCACCGAGCAAGGTGCAGAGGCTGCCAAAATTTGTGCGATCAACTTGCTGTCGCAAGTGAAAGCGGCGTGCGGCGGCGATTTGGATCGATTGATCCGGGTTGTCAAATTGACCGGATTTGTGAACTCAACAGCAGATTACACAGACCAGCCCGCCGTTATTAACGGCGCGTCCAACCTGCTGGGTGAGGCTTTGGGAGAGGCTGGAAAACACGCGCGCGCAGCGGTATCTGCCGTCGCGCTGCCCCTTGGCGTGGCCGTGGAAATTGAAGGTATTTTCCAAATTCGATGATATCTGGTTTAGACCCGCAGTTTTTAGCTAGGCCGCTGGCGCATCGCGGCTTACACACCGACAATAAGGGTGTTTTGGAAAATAGTCAGAGCGCTTTCGCAGCGGCCATAAAAAAAGGCTACGGGATCGAGCTTGATCTGCAGCTTTCTGCAGATGGGCAGGCGATGGTTTTTCATGATGATACATTGGATAGGATGACATCGCATCAAGGCCCGGTGCGCAACCACAGTGCTAAAAATTTAGAACGCATGGCTTTGAAACATAGCAGTGATTGCATTTTACCGCTCGCTGCGCTGTTGCATCAGGTTTCTGGATCTGTGCCTTTATTGATCGAGTTAAAAGATCAAACTGGGGATCTATCTTCAAGCAATGGGGATCTAGAACGTGCCACAGCCAAAGCCTTGCAACATTATCAAGGCGCTGTGGCCGTGATGTCCTTTAACCCGTTTTCGGTGCTCGAAATGCGGCGGCAGGCACCCCAGATAGCCCGCGGGCTGACAACCGAGGTTTTTACAAAGGAAGAATGGCCCAAGATCTCGAAAGATAAGCGTTCAACTCTAACCAATATTTCCGACTTTGAAAAATGCGGGGCCAGTTTTATCAGCCATCATCACGAAGATCTTGAAAGCGCGCCGGTGCGCGCCCTAAAGGCCAAAGGGATTCCTATATTATGTTGGACAATTGAAACAAAAGCCCAGCAGCACGCGGCGCGCCAACTGGCCGATAATTTTACATTTGAAGGCTTTCAACCGGCAACAAGCTCTTGATTATCCGCGCTTTTGAAACACATAGGCGCTAAAGGGAAAGGCCAGGATGCAGCACGACGCGATAGAAATTCAGGTGGTGACATCGCTTTCGATGGTGGCCCAATCTGATTGGGATAGCTGCGCCTGCCCCGAAACCGGCTCTGGCAATGATCCGCGCGCGCTTGACCCTTTTACAACGCACCGCTTTCTTTGGGCGCTTGAATCGAGTGGATCGGTGGGCGAGGCCACTGGCTGGCAGCCGTATTTTTTACTGGCTTTTCAAAATAAAATATTGATCGGATGCACTCCGATGTATTTAAAATCGCACTCGCAAGGCGAATATATTTTCGATCATAGCTTTGCAGAGGCCTATCATCGCGCAGGCGGGCAATATTATCCCAAATTGCAAATTGCTGTACCCTTCACACCGGTCACAGGGCGGCGGTTTCTTCTCAAACCAGGCTATGAGGTTGAGGCGAGCCAAGCTTTGATAAAAGGGGCGCTGCAATTTGCCGCGAATAACAAGCTCTCTTCGCTACATGCCACGTTCTGCACCCAGAAAGAAGCCAAAGCCGGTGAAAGCCTAGGCCTCCTCAGCCGTACAACGCAACAATTCCATTGGGAAAACCCCGGATATGAAAGCTTTGATGGCTTTTTATCCGCCCTCTCTTCGCGCAAACGCAAAAACATTAGAAAAGAGCGCGCGCAGGCCAATCAATTTGGCGGCGAGATTGAAATGCTCACGGGCGCGCAGATAGAGCCGCATCATTGGGATGCGTTTTGGAGGTTTTATCAAGATACCGGCGCGCGCAAATGGGGAACCCCTTATTTAACCCGCGCCTTTTTTGATGCGGCGCAAGACAGTTTACGCGATGAAATTCTTCTGATCATGGCAAAGCGCGACGGCCTATATGTTGCCGGAGCAATGAATTTTATCGGCCGCGATTGCCTTTATGGCCGGTACTGGGGCTGTATAGAAGACTATCCCTGCCTGCATTTTGAACTCTGCTATTATCGCGCGATAGACTTTGCGATTAAACATAATCTTGCCCGCGTAGAAGCGGGCGCCCAAGGCGCGCATAAATTAGCCCGCGGCTATATCCCCGCAGAAACGCATTCACTGCATTGGGCTGCAGATAAAGGGTTTCACGAGGCGATTGCGCAATATTTGATTGCGGAAAAAAAAGCCGTCACCGAAGATATAGAGATAATGACCAAATTTGGCCCGTTTCGAAAAACCACAGCAGATATTGCAGAGTAGAGGAACCTATAATGACCAAAAAATTGTCAGAGACCGAGCGTCACCAAGACCTGGCGCCATTACTCGCCAAAGGTTGGACAGCGGTAGAGGGGCGCGATGCGATTGCAAAAGAGTTTAAATTTGCAAACTTCATCGCAGCTTTCGGCTGGATGAGCCAAGCCGCGATTATCGCTGAAAAGATGAACCACCACCCCGAATGGTTCAACGTTTATAATCGCGTTTCGGTCACGCTGAGCACGCATGATGTGGGCGGACTCAGCGCGCTGGATATTACCTTGGCGCAAAAAATGGATGCGTTGAATTAAGCTTTTAGCCGAGGGCTTTTAAAAGCGCATCGGCGCTGGATGTGGTGATTTCAGAGCGTGTTTCTTCCAGAAGAAAATGCTCAACAACACCGTCATTTACCACCAAAGCATAGCGTTGCGAACGATCATAAAATCCCGTCGCCGGCACAGTGAAATTTAAGCCCACAGCTTTGGTAAACGTAGACCCTGCATCCCCCAGCATGGTCAGCCCTGCTTCATAGGCACCAGAGGCGCCCCCCCAAGCGCGCAAAACGAAGCTGTCATTAACGGTAAGGATCGCAATCTCATCGAGGCCGGCATCCATCAGCTGCTCTTTTTGACCGATGATATTTGGCAGATGCGCGCGCGAACAGGTGCTGGTAAACGCGCCCGGCATGCCAAATATGGCCACGCGGCGGCCGGCAAATACATCGTTCAGGTCAACGGTTTCAATCTCTGAATTTGTTACCCGCAATATCGGCGCATTTGGCAATCTATTGCCCACGACTATGGTCATTTCCTATTCCTTTATTTGTATTCGCATAGAGGATGTTATAATGCGTTTATTCGACAGGGCCAGATCAGGTGGGGACGCGTATGTCAAGAATAGTTGTGATAGGCGCAGGGCAAGCTGGCGCGGCACTGGTTGCAAAGTTACGCAATCTCGATGATCAATGCAGCATAGATTTGGTCGGCAAAGAAGACGTCCTACCCTATCAACGACCACCCTTATCAAAAAAATATCTTTTGGGTGAGATGCCTTTAGAGCGCCTTTATTTGCGCCCAGAAAGTTTTTACGCCGATAACCACATCACTCTTCACCTTGGCGACACCGTCACGGGTATCAATCGTCGTGAAAAATCCATCGTTACAACCCGTCAAAGCCTGACATATGATCACTTGGTTTTTGCAACCGGATCATGGCCGCGCAGATTGCCTGCCGCAATCGGGGGCGAGCTAGCGGGGGTTTACACGATGCGCGATCTCCAAGATGCGGATGCGATGGCTCCTGAAATGGTGGCCGGGCGAAAGGTTTTGATCGTTGGCGGGGGCTATATCGGTTTAGAAGCCGCAGCAGTTGCCGCAACAAAGGGGCTAAAGGTCACGCTGGTTGAAATGTCGGACCGTATTTTAAACCGTGTCGCCGCACCGCAAACATCCGATTACTTCCGGCAGTTGCACCAGTCGCATGGGGTGACGTTGAAAGAAAATACGGGCCTGAAACAGCTAATCGGTCAGGATGGCAAAGTGACCAGCGCACAATTAAGCGATGGCAGCGTTGAGCGCTTCGATTTCGTGATCGTCGGGGTGGGGATTATACCGGCGCAAGACTTGGCAGAGACTGCTGGGCTAGAGATTGAAAATGGCATCGCCGTGGATGTGTATGGGCGCAGTTCCGACCCGTCGATATGGGCGATCGGCGATTGCGCATCATTTGACCATCAAGGTCAGAAAATGCGGCTGGAAAGCGTACAAAATGCGATTGATCAGGCCGAAGTGACCGCGCAAAATATTTTGGGCGCTAAAACCCCGTATCAACCAGAACCTTGGTTTTGGTCTGATCAATATAACGTAAAGCTGCAAATCGCCGGGCTGAACACGGGCTATAGCGATGTGGTCGAACGGGCTGAGCAGACTGCTGATAGTTGTTCTTTTTGGTATTACAAGGACGATACGCTTCTGGCGGTCGATGCGATGAACGCGCCCAAAGCCTATATGGTGGGCAAACGTTTGCTTGGGCTTGGCAAATCGCCCCCAAAAGCGGCAATAAGCGATCCCCAGACCGACCTTAAATCCCTGCTGAAATCTTGAGAATAATCGCAGGCACACATCGCGGAAGAGCTTTGGCCTCGGTTGGCAAAGGCGATCCCTCGGCACATTTGCGCCCAACCACCGACCGCGTGCGCGAGAATTTATTCAACGTGCTTGCCTCGGGGCGGTTTGGAAATCCTTTGGAGAACGCGCAGGTTCTTGACCTTTTCGCCGGAACCGGTGCTTTGGGGTTTGAGGCCCTTTCGCGCGGCGCAGAGCGTCTGTGGCTGATCGATAACGCTCGTAAATCTGCAGAACTGATCCGCAAAAATAAAGCTCTGTTTGATCCAAACGTCGATATCACCTTTCGGCCATGGAACCTGCTGCAATTGCCGCCCTGCCCCGGCGCGCCTTTTGATCTGGTATTTCTTGACCCCCCCTATGGCAAAGATTTGGGCCAAAACGTGGTGCCAAAGGCCCGCGCAAAGGGATGGATTGCTGATGACTCCTTGATTATATGGGAAGAGCAAGGCGAAATGTTGGCCCCAGAGGGGTTTTGCAGCCTCGAGTGCCTGCGCTATGGCGACACATACGTTACCTTGATGCGTCCACAATAACCTCCGCCCTATATTACTGAGCCTTTTAAATAGATAAATTTCTTTCATTATCTTTTTCGCGAGCCAAGTGACTGCCGTTGTGCCATCAAAAAGAAATCTATGATTATTTCATTCACATGTTGCAAAAACTCAAATGGTCAAACCCCGATGGATCAAACCTGATAAGAATTTTCTCGAAACCGGCGAGATGCTTAACGAAAGCCTCTTGATCCGATAATTGATATAAAGCTGCATGTTTACATCTTCGGTTAAGGACGCGGCATGCGGCGGCGAATTGCTGACGTCGCCCAAAAAACGCGCTTTCAACGGATCTGTTTGGAGGGAGCTGACAGTGAATATCGCTCTGCCCTCTTAAGAAAGGAAAAACATTTTCAAAGCGGCGTTTCGATTACATCCTTGATCATAATCGGAAGATCTTCCATGGGCAGTTTGCGGCTGGTACGCCGCGCGGCGTTCAAAATACAATTAGAGGTTTGCGGCAAAAGCTCTAACACGCAGCGCGAAAACCGGCGCCGCTGGAAATATTCTTTGCGGGCAAGAACCATAAACCCGCTGAGCAAATTTTCACTGAAATAAACATTTCCAAAATACATTAAACTGATAAATCGAGAGGGATGCGGATTGATCGCAAAAAGCGCATAACCATCAGGTCAGCGCATCACAACGCCCCGTGAAGAAGGGGTAGATCGACCTGAAATTTCAGCTCGATTGCGTTGCGATTTTAAAAGCTCGAGGCTTTTAAACACCCGCACACCTTCTACGGTTTTAATCGAATTTAAATTACAGCTGGCAGTTTCCAACTCGGAAAACGATCTACGCCAAAAGCAATGGATACCATCTGGAAGCTCACTTTGTGAAACAGTAAGCGCGATACCGCGCTCAAAATAGTCAACGGCTTGATGTAAATAGCTGCGTTGCGCTTGCACTACGCTTTGCGATTGGCCGCGCCTAACCCGTTCCAAATCATCAGGGGTCAAGGGCTCAAGATAGATCCGCGAGTCGACCAGAAAGTAATCACATATTTGTTGCAAAACATTGGGCTTGGGAAAGGAATGGCCGCTCATATAACGATTAAATTGTACACGATTGATATCCAAATCGCGGCAAACCGAGGCAATTGACGGG
>ERZ1048872.452-NODE-452-length-45681-cov-8.790207_pt1 | contig 45681 bp, 36 predicted proteins | sample MGYA00383100_ERZ1048872 | MGnify/ENA primary metagenome ERZ1048872 (study PRJEB29581, sample SAMEA5548370) | metagenome | biome: marine; feature: coastal; material: water | depth 50 m | study: Short-term variability in the microbial, nano- and picoplankton...
GAGAAGGCGAGGGAGAAGGCGAGGGAGAAGGCGAGGGAGAAGGCGAGGGAGAAGGAGAAGGAGAAGGAGAAGGAGGTAGTGAGGGCGAGGGTAGTGATGGGGACGCAGGTGAAGGTCATGCATCTCAGCCAGCTGAAGGCGTGAGAGATGATACTGATGGAGAACGTCAGAGTACCGCGACAAAAGTATGGGAGCTCAGAAGTTTTGAAGAATACGACCCTGACGTCGAACTTGGTACTCGCAATATCAAAATGGCACTGCGCCGGCTTAGAAAATTTGCACGTACCAGTTCGTTGCTCGAACTGGATCTTGCCGCGACGATCAGATCGACGGCAAAACAGGCAGGTCTGCTAGATATTGTTGAAGTCCCGGAACGACACAACTCGGTCAAGGTGCTTCTGCTGCTCGATGTCGGTGGCTCTATGGACGAGTTTGCTATTCTTTGCGAGCAGCTTTTCAGTGCGGCAAGCAGTGAGTTCAAGTATTTAGAAATCTTTTTCTTTCATAATTTTTTCTACGAGTCGCTTTGGACTTCGAGTACGCGGTCCCCGGAAAGCAGGGTTAACACCATCGACATTTTGAGGAAATACGGCAATGATTATAAAATTATTATTGTTGGCGATGGCAATATGGCAAGGCATGAAATCGCTGAAAAAGGCGGTAGTGTCGAACGGTACAACCCAGAGCCCGGAGAGCTCTGGCTCCAACGGTTTCAGGAGAGCTTTCGTAAAATTGTGTGGCTAAATCCCACTCAAGAGTCCCGTTGGCTTGATGTTTATACAATCCAGATGTTACGTCGTCTCATGCCCGATCAAATGTTTCATCTCAGTGTGAGTGGAATTGAGCAGGCGATGAAAAAACTGGCGCGTTAATCAGCGGTTCAGATTAGTCGGGTAGCGCAAGTACTCGCTTAGCAATAATATTCAATTGGACTTCTGACGTACCACCCTCAATAGAGTTGGCTTTAGATCTCAGCCACTCTCGGGTGGTGGAAAGCTCGTTGCTTTTGAATTCGTCACCTTCCCAAGCTAGGCTGTTGGTGCCCATAAGGTCGAGCATGACCTCGTATCTGTTTTTATTTTGCTCAGTGCCATAGTACTTAAACATGGAAGAGGTCGCGCTTGGGCCAGTGCTTAGTTTCGCTTCCTCCGCAGATCTCTTCAGCGTAACGGCAAAAGCTTGGCCATTCATTTGGTGCCGTAAAATGCGATCACGAAGTGCAGGGTTAGCAATTTTTTGGTTATTTTCTCCAGCATAATGTTTAGCTTGCTCCGGGATCGAGTTGGCGCCTTTTTTACTGCTACCGCCCATGCCCATCCCGGATATCATTGTTCTTTCGTGCTGCAGCAATCGTTTGGCGATAGTCCAGCCATCGTTCAGTGTACCGACAAGATTTTCTCTGGGTACCTTCACATCATCAAAAAATGTTTCGCAAAAAGGTGACGCACCGCTGATCAATTGAATCGGTTTGGTCGTGACACCCGTGGTGGTCATATCAAATAATATAAAGCTAATGCCATTATGCTTTGGTGCATCGAAGTCTGTTCTCACCAAGCAAAAAATCCAGTCCGCTTGATTTGCATAAGAAGTCCAGACCTTCGAACCGTTGATGGTGTACTGATCGCCCTCCAGTACCGCTTTGGTTTGCAGGCTAGCAAGATCAGACCCAGACCCGGGTTCGCTGTAGCCTTGGCACCAACGTATCTCTCCACGCACGATTTTTGGCAGATGCGCTTGTTTCTGCTCCTCATTGCCGAACTCAAGCAACACAGGCCCCAGCATACTGATGCCAAACGAAGTGAGCGGAGGCCGAGCTTTGATTCGAGAGAGTTCTTGTTGCAGAACAAAATTTTGTTCCTTGTTTAATCCACCTCCACCATACTCGGCTGGCCACGTAGGGCAGGTCCAACCTTTGGTGCCCATTCTCTCAAGCCACAGCCTTGCGTCGTCACTTGGGAACACGGCGTTTTTGCCTCCCCAAACGGTTTGATCGTCTCCCGTTTCGCTTGGCGCGAGCCTGCCAGCAGTAATTCTCATTGATTCAGGGCAGTTTTCCTCGAGCCAGTTTCTGGTTTCTTGTCGGAATGTGTCTAGTGTTTCCAAAATTTCTACTCCTGAAAATATCTGTTGTTCTGTAAATGTGGCAGCGGATAACGGGTCGTATTACAAGTCCACCCTGTTCAACGCAATGGTGCGAAATCATATCACCGATAACAGGTTCAATTAAGCCGGTAGGACACTTCGGGGAAAATGATTTTTCTGGCACTCGAGAATATTCTCTTTCATTTGCATCAGCAGTCGCGCTCTGGACTCCTTAGCAGCCCATGCATTGTGGGGTGAGACAATAAGGTTTGGCAAATCTTCTGCTAAAAGTACCTCGTCGATAGATGGAGGCTCGGTGTTAAGAACATCGATACCGGCACCGTGAATGCGCCCTGTTTTCAGCGCGGCGATGAGGTCGATAGAGTTTATTAACCCGCCACGGGCTGTGTTGATTAGAAAAGCGGTCGGTTTCATTAGAGCAAGGGTCGACGCATTGATGATATTTTGATTTTCCGGCGTGAGGGGGCAGTGCAGACTCAGATAATCGACCTGTGGTAAAAGTGCTTGCCAAGCGATTCGCTCGCCAGCACGTGAATTTTTTACGCCAGGGCGCTCCGAGATCAACACCTCCATGCCAAATGCACGAGCAACTCCCGCGACTGCGCGCCCAAGGTCGCCATAGCCCAGAATGCCAAGAGTTTTTCCAGAAAGTTCTTGTATCGGATGATCGAGTAAACAGAACACGTTGCTTTGCTGCCATGCGTTTTTCTTTATATCCAATTGATAAGGAATCAGATTTGTCGATAGCGCCAGCATCAGTGTGATCGTGTGCTGGACAACCGAGGGCGTTGAGTAGCCCTTCGCGTTGCAAACCTGAATATTGTTTTTTGCGCAATACGCTAAATCAACGTTGTTCGTGCCAGTAGCCATGACGCTGATCATTTTCAGTCTTTGACAATGACGAAGTTCATCCTCGCCCAGTCTTATTTTATTCGTGAGCACCACATCAGCATGCGTGATGCGTGGAATAATTTCGTGGGGTTTAGTCGAGCCGAATATTTCTATGCTGCTGAAACAATCGGTCACCGGGCTCAGATCTATATCCCGACCCAGACTATCCCCATCCAGTATTATTCCCTTCATCGCGGCCACTCTTTAGGCTTAGGCAGATATCGCCAAATTATAGTAAGTCGGGAGTTTACGTTAGTTTAAGAGAACCGACTAATTGAAGACTAAGTGGGGTTGATTTGCTGCGCTAGGTTTACGGCAGCGGGGTATTTAGGTTTGTGCGTGTTTAGCAGGTTTTTTGTGTCCGGTGAGCGCGAGGCCTCAGTGCCACGCGCGCCGGATTGACTTGCTTGATTAGCCTAGATCAGGAAATTTTTCTGCCAGTATCTGATTCCAAGCTGAAACGTTTGACTCTTGGGCTGCAAGTAACGCATCCAAGTCTCCACCGATAGTGATTTGCTTGATTTCGTCACCTTGCTGAACAGCGTCAACAATCTCTTGGTCCGCTGCTGATAGAACTTCGCCAAACACGGTGTGTGCGCCATCAAGATGAGGCGTTGGTACATGCGTGATGAAAAACTGGCTACCGTTTGTGCCCGGGCCGGCATTCGCCATAGACAGCTTTCCTGGCGCGTCGTGCTTCAGGTCTGCATCGAACTCGTCTGCGAAGTTATAGCCCGGTCCGCCGGTTCCCGTGCCTAGTGGGCAGCCACCTTGAATCATGAAAGACCCAATAACTCGGTGGAAATTTAGACCATTGTAGTAACCCTTACTCGCCAAGTTTGCGAAGTTAGCGACTGTCATCGGAGCTTTTTCAGGGAAAAAATTAATGTGGATGGTGCCCTGGGTTGTTTCGATATCTGCGGTAATGTTCAAGATTAATTTCCTGTATTTGTATGTCTAAGAAGACATGGTTTTTGAATAGGATGTGGAAGGTGGATGACGTTGACGAATGTCCGATAGCTGTCGACCGAAAATCATTTTATCGGTCGCAGCTAAGGAGTAAAAGCGGTTTAGCGGTTGTTGATCTCGACGTATTCGCGCTGGTGTTCACCGAGATAAAGCTGTCGTGGTCGGGCGATTTTATAAGGTGCACTGAGCATTTCATTCCAGTGACTAATCCAGCCAGGCATCCGACCGAGCGTAAAGATCACTGTGAACAACTCCGTAGGAATACCTATCGCTTTGAGCGTAATGCCGGAATAGAAGTCGATATTGGGGTAAAGTTTGCGTTCGATAAAGTAATCGTCTTCTCTCGCTATTGTCTCTAGTCGTTTGGCGATCTCAAGAAGCGGGTCGTCCTTCACGCCCAACTCCTCAAATACCGCGTGGCATGAGCTTTCCATCACCTTTGCTCTTGGATCGAAGTTTTTATAAACCCTGTGACCAAAACCCATCAGTTTGAAAGGGTCGTTCTTATCCTTTGCTTTGTTGACGTATTCCTCAACTCTAGAAACATCTCCGATCTCATTCAGCATGTCGAGTACGGCTTCATTGGCTCCGCCATGCGCGGGTCCCCAAAGAGCGCTCACGCCCGCCGAGATTGCAGCGTACGGATTGCAGTCTGTTGAGCCCGACATTCTCACCGTTGATGTCGAGGCATTTTGCTCGTGATCTGCGTGCAAAATGAATATTTTGTCCATCGCTGAAGAGATTGTAGGGCTGATGGTTGAAGGTTTGCCCGCTTCGCCGAAACACATGTTAAGGAAATTTTCGGCGTAGCTGAGATTCGCGTCCGGTTCCACAAACGATTCTCCGCGGCCATGCTTGTAGGCCATCGCCGCCAAAGTTGGGATCATTGCGATTAATCTGTGCGCGGTTGTCATCCTGCTATCAGCGTTTGTGATGTCAATCTCATCATTAAATAGCGATGCTAGTCCTGATATTGCAGAGCCAACCATTGCCATTGGGTGGGCTCCTTGAGTGAAGCCATTAAAGATCTGTTGGAATTTTTTATCGATAGCCTGTTTTTCTTTGATGCTAGCAGTGAATGCTTGCAATTCTGATTTGCTCGGGAGTTCGCCGTTAAGTAGCAGTGAGCAGACCTCTAGATGGCTCGAGTTGTCTGCTAACTGTTCAATCTCATAGCCTCTATAGAGCAGGACACCGGCGTCTCCATCGATGTAGGTGATCGTTGAGTCGCAACTGGCGGTCGACAGAAACCCTGGGTCGTAAGTAAACATACCCTGAGCGATCAGGCCCCGAACGTCGATCACGTTGGTTCCTTCTTTTGCCTCCATTGTCGGAAGTTCAATGGTTTTACCATCAATTGTAATTTGTACTTTTTGTATCATTTTGGACTCCCGACCAATTTTTGAGCGCTGGATGATCTCACAGCTGGTTTCTAAGTATAACGCTTTTTCAATTCTCTTCTGACCGAATTGATGAAAAAGGACTATTAGTCCGCAATCAGACGACGCTTTTGCTCTATTTTTAGCAACGTGATCCTACTGTCTATTTGATGCGTATTGTAAGTTGCATGATTTCAAAACAAGCCTAGCTTGTAAAGCCTTGCTCCTCGCGGCCTTGAACGAAGCTTAGATTGTATTTTGCCTGCAATATAACTATGATTGGCGCGCGGAAATGTAGGCTGAGTCAGCTACGATAAACTCACTTATCATCTCTCGAAAATCTGCCTGACCGAAAAGTTGCGCTGAGCTTTCTTGCAGAGATCTCAACACAGGAAATGCGTTTTGAAAAACGACCATAGGCCTATTAACGTCAATCCTTCGGATTTGTTTGCCTTCGCTTGGCCAATCTCTGCGCTGGCGTCAATCACCCACCGTATAGCAGGTGTTGTACTTTTCATTGGTATCGCTTTTGGCTTGTATGCACTAGACATGTCGCTAGGATCAGCGCAAGGCTTCGATACACTGCATTCGATGATGAAATCACCCATTGGCATGTTCGTGACGTGGGGGTTGCTCTCTGCACTTGCCTATCATTTCGTCGCCGGTTTGAAACATCTGTTTCTTGACCTTGAGTATGGTGACACGCTCGAAGGAAGTAAATTCGCGGCTCGGACTACATTACTTGTCTCAGCCATCTTAATCGTATTAGCGGGCCTTTGGGTCATTCAGGGATAGGAGCGGTCATGGTTACTCAAGTTACCAGTTTTTCAAGAAACGGCTTGTCTGATTTTATTGTTCAGAGAGTGACGGCTTACGTTTTGGCACTCTACACGGTCGTTGTGCTCGGCTTCATACTTACCGCCGGTGGCATGACATACGAGATCTGGCAAGGATTTTTTAATCAAACGTGGATGCAGGTCTTTACCTTGCTAGCGCTTTTATCGACATGCGCTCACGCTTGGGTGGGAATGTGGACAATAGGTACTGACTATATCCGCGAACATTATTTTGGTGAGAACGCTAACGCCATCAGACTGGTTTACCAGGTTGGCTGCGTTCTTGCGTTGGCATGCTACATAATCTGGGGTGTCCAGATTCTTTGGGGGAGTTAGAGAATGAGCGACGTATCTACGTTAGAATTTGATGCCATTATAGTTGGTGGTGGCGGCGCCGGAATGCGCGCAGCACTGCAGCTTGCCGAGTCGGGCAAGAAAACCGCAGTGATTTCAAAAGTGTTTCCTACTAGGTCTCACACCGTTTCTGCGCAGGGCGGCATTACATGCGCAATCGCCAGCGAAGATCCGAATGATGATTGGCGCTGGCACATGTACGACACCATTAAGGGTTCTGACTATATTGGTGATCAGGACGCAATCCAATACATGTGCGAAGTCGGTCCAAAGGCCGTTTTTGAGCTGGACCACATGGGTCTACCATTTTCTCGGAAAGAAAACGGCAGAATATATCAGCGACCCTTCGGCGGTCAGTCCAAAGAGTTTGGCAAGGGTGGTCAAGCAGCACGAACGTGTGCAGCGGCAGACCGGACCGGTCACGCACTGCTGCATGCACTTTATCAAGGTAACCTGAAAGCGGGTTCTGTATTTTTCTCCGAGTGGTTTGCTGTCGATCTTGTAAAGAACCAAAGCGGCGCGGTCGTCGGAGTGATGGCGATCTGTATGGAGACGGGTGAAACGCACTTCGTCAAAGCCAAGGCAACTGTCTTTGCGACCGGTGGCGCTGGCCGAATTTACCAATCAACGACTAACGCGATGATGAATACCGGCGACGGCATTGGAATGGCACTACGTGCCGGTTATCCGGTCCAAGATATAGAAATGTGGCAGTTCCACCCTACGGGTATCGCTGGCGCAGGTGTTCTCGTCACAGAAGGCTGCCGAGGCGAAGGCGGTTACCTGATCAATAAAGATGGAGAGCGCTTCATGGAGCGCTACGCACCAACCGCAAAAGACCTTGCCGGTCGGGACGTGGTCGCCAGAAGCATGGTGCTAGAAATTCTCGAAGGAAGGGGCGCCGGACCAGATGGAGATCATGTATTCCTCAAGCTGGATCATCTAGGTGAAGAAATATTGCACTCGAGACTGCCAGGTATTGTGGAACTTTCCAAAACCTTTGCACACGTCGATCCGGTTAAAGAACCTGTGCCTGTTGTGCCAACCTGCCATTATATGATGGGCGGTATCCCAACGAACATTCACGGGCAAGCTTTGAGTGTGGATGGTGACGGAAACGACCAGATAATCGATGGTCTCTATGCAGTGGGCGAGGTGGCTTGCGTATCAGTGCACGGTGCGAATCGACTGGGTGGCAACTCTTTGCTTGACCTTGTCGTCTTTGGGCGTTCTGCCGGTATTCACATATCAGAGATGTTGGCAGAAGGTTATTCTACCGCTGAAGCGAGTGAATCTGATAAAGACGAAGCTTTGGTTCGACTTAACCGCTGGGACGACTCTGCTACCGGTGGCGAGAAGGTCGCTGACCTCAAGAAGGAATTGCAGTCAACGATGCAGCTCAGCTTCGGTGTCTTCCGTAAGGAGGAACCTATGTTGGAAGGCATTAAGAAGATCGCAGAACTACGTGAAAGAATTGGTTCGGCGACATTGGGAGACAAAAGCAAAGCATTCAATACGGCTCGCCTCGAGGCACTTGAACTTGATAACTTGCTGGAAGTTGCTGAAGCAACCGCCATCGCAGCGGAATCGAGAAAAGAGAGTCGAGGCGCGCACGCACGAGATGACTTCGATTCTCGGGACGACGAGAATTGGCTGTGTCACTCAATATACAATCCGAACACCAAAACATTGGGCAAACGCGAGGTGAATTTCACACCGGCACTGCTCAAAACCGACGATGACCTGCCAGAAGATGTATTTGTACCAAAAGAGAGGGTTTATTAATGGAAATTAGCGTATATCGATACGATCCAGAAAAAGACAAAGCGCCGTATACTCAAGCCTTTGACGTTGATATGCCAGAAGGTCGTGACTTAATGGTACTTGACGTCTTGGAGCTCATCAAAGAAATCGACCCTACCGTCTCATACCGCCGCTCATGTCGAGAAGGTGTGTGTGGTTCTGATGGCGTCAACATGAACGGTAAAAATGGCTTGGCCTGTATTACGCCGATTTCTGACGTAGCGAAACGCGGCAAGCTGACGATAAAACCTCTTCCCGGACTTCCGGTGATTCGCGATCTTGTCGTCGACATGGAGCAGTTTTACGATTCCTACAAGAAAATCCAACCCTACCTGATCAACAAAGATATGCCGCCGGAACAGGAGCGCCTTCAGTCGCCTGAAGACCGCGAGAAGCTCGACGGCCTATACGAATGCATCCTGTGTGCGTGTTGCTCTACAGCCTGTCCGTCATTCTGGTGGAACCCTGACAAGTTTATTGGCCCATCTGGGCTGCTTCAGGCATACCGGTTCTTGGCTGATAGCCGAGACACCGCCACCGAAGAGCGATTGGCGAACCTGGAAGACCCGTTTAGTGTTTTCCGATGCCGCGGTATCATGAACTGCGTTAATGTTTGTCCAAAAGGACTCAATCCGACCCGCGCGATTGGCCATATAAGAAATATGTTGTTAAAACGGGCTGTTTAAGGCACCTGTAGCAACTTTAGACTAGACTGTAATAAGGAATCCTGTTGTTCGTACGACAGGATTCTTTTCGCATTGAAAAAAGTAAATTGCGGTCGATGTATTGTAGAACAGGGAAGCGTGAATCATGCAAGAAAGTAAGATGGAGCAAATGTGGCGCAGCGGCCATATTTCCGGAAATAATGCGTCGTATGTAGAAGAACTTTACGAGCAATATCTCGAAGATCCATCATCACTCCCAGACCAGTGGCGCAGTTACTTCGAAACGCTGCCGATGGTAGAGGGTACATTATCTCCTGATATCTCCCACTCGACCGTCAGGGATCATTTCCTTTTACTCTCTAAAAACCAGTCTCGGGTAACACCGGTTTCTCCCGCAAGTATTAATGCTGATTACGAACGAAAGCAAGTTGCCGTCGGTGAATTAATCTCAGGTTATCGGCGCCGGGGCCACATAAAAGCAGTGATTGACCCACTCAGCATGCAAGAGCTCGAGCATCCGCCAATCCTAGAATTGGAGTATCACAGACTCTCCGCCGCTGACCTCGACACTAAATTCCAAACCGGCAGTCTTTTCTTTGGTGGAAATGAGGCCACGCTGCAGCAAATTATCGATACCCTTGAACAAACATATTGCAGTTCCATTGGCGCTGAATATATGCACATCGAGGATCAGGCCGAACAGATGTGGGTTCAGCAGCGGATGGAAGGTGCGCGCTCGAAGCCCTCTTTTAGCAATGGCGTCAAACGCCGAATACTAGACAGGCTGATTGCGGCTGAAGGACTGGAAAAGTACCTGGGTACGAAATATCCCGGGACGAAAAGGTTTGGTGTCGAGGGTGGAGAATCTTTTATTCCCAGTTTGGCTGAAGTAATCCATCGCTCTGGAAAAGCAGGGGCAGCTGAAATCGTCATTGGGATGGCGCACCGGGGAAGAATTAATGTCCTTGTTAACATTATGGGAAAGGACCCGGCAGAGCTTTTTGACGAATTTGAAGGCAGGTATACGCCAGGCTTTGGTTCTGGCGATGTTAAATACCATCAAGGTTTTTCAGCTAATCTGATGACGCCAGGAGGCGAGATGCATCTCGCCCTCGGCTTTAATCCATCTCACCTCGAGATCGTGGCACCGGTTATCGAAGGTTCTGTTCGCGCTAGGATGGACCGTCGCGGAGACAATGCTGGTGACCAAGTATTGGCAATTAACATTCATGGCGACGCAGCTTTTGCAGGGCAGGGCGTCGTGATGGAAACGTTCCAGATGTCACAGACCAGAGGTTTTTACACCGGTGGAACGGTGCACATCATCATTAATAATCAAATTGGTTACACCATTAGCCGGCGTGAAGATGCACGATCAACGCGATATTGCACAGAAATCGCCAAGATGGTGCAGGCACCGATATTTCATGTGAACGGCGATGACCCTGAGGCCGTTGTTTTCGTCTCCCAATTGGCTGCTGATTACCGAATGGAATTCAAGAAAGACGTGGTCATCGATATTGTTTCTTACCGACGAAGAGGACACAACGAAGGCGATGAACCGTCAATAACCCAACCGGTCATGTACGACAAGATCCGCAAACATCCTACGACGTTATCTTTGTATGCAGAGCAAATCATTCAGGATGGTGCGATAGATAATGATGAATACAAAAAAAGAACCATGGCCTATCGCGATGCGCTGGACAAGGGCACGGCCGTAGCCTGGGACGCAGTGAAACAGCCAGACACCTCAATGTACGTAGACTGGACGCCCTACCTCGGGCATGACTGGCAGGTTGAAGGCGATACATCCTTCAACCTTAAGGAATTGCAGAGTATCGCTCAGAAAATGGCGGAGTTGCCCGAGCACTTCGTTGTACAAAAACAGGTTGCGAAACTGTTAGACGACCGAAAGAAGATGACCGCCGGCGCTACACCGATCAATTGGGGTTACGCCGAGGTTATGGCCTACGCAACTTTACTCTCGCAAGGATTTAAAATTAGGTTAACCGGACAAGACGTCGGTCGAGGTACCTTCTCTCACCGCCATGCCGTACTTCATGACCAAAAAGAAGGTGGCGAATATATTCCATTGGACGCTATTGCGGAGGCAGACGGGCAGTTTAAGCTCTATGATTCTTTTCTTTCAGAAGAAGCCGTGCTTGGTTTTGAGTACGGTTATTCCTCAACCAGTCCTGACACGATGGTTATCTGGGAAGCGCAATTTGGAGATTTTGCCAATGGCGCCCAAGTTGTTATCGATCAATTTATTACCAGCGGTGAGCACAAATGGGCAAGGCTCTCCGGATTAACAATGTTGTTGCCTCATGGCTATGAGGGAGCTGGCCCAGAACACTCGTCGGCCCGTTTGGAGCGCTACCTGCAACTTTGCGCAGAACACAATGTTCAGGTGTGTGTTCCAACCACGCCCGCGCAGATGTTCCACTTATTGCGTCGGCAATCTATCAGGCCGCTTCGCCGACCGCTAATTGTCATGACTCCGAAGAGTTTACTGCGACACAAAGACGCAATTTCTACACTCGAAGATTTATCCGATGGAAAGTTTGAAGTCGTGATACCTGATCAATCGTCAGCCAAAGATGCAGATATTACTCGCGTTGTGTTCTGCAGCGGCAAGGTTTACTACGACCTCGCGGCCAAACGCGAAGCTGACGGTCTTAATTCCATTGCGATCATTAGGATCGAACAACTATATCCATTTCCCGATGATGAGTTTAAGCAACATTTTTCTCGCTACAAAAATCTGACATCTGCAGTCTGGTGTCAGGAGGAGCCCATGAATCAGGGGGCTTGGTATTCCAGTCAGCATCACATCAGGCGCGGACTGGAGGAATATCCAGAGATTCACCTGCGTTACGCTGGAAGGGACGCATCGGCATCGCCAGCAGCGGGGTACATGTCGCTGCACGTGCGTCAGCAGGAAGAACTCGTACATCAGGCGCTTTATTCGTAACAGGTCATCGGCTGGTGCTTAGCCACTGACAATATAAAAATGCGAAATAAACGGAATTATGAACTATAAATTGCAACAATCGGTCGCTCATTGAGCAGCGGCGAGTCGTAAGGTAAGGAAAAATAATGATAGAAATAAAAACTCCAGTGTTTCCAGAGTCTGTTGCAGATGGCGAGATCGCCGCGTGGCATGTGCAGGTTGGTGAGGGTGTGACCCGCGATCAAATTCTCGTTGATATTGAAACTGATAAAGTCGTCTTGGAAGTTGTGGCGCCGTCGGATGGCAAGGTTACTGAGATTCTTAAAGTCGAAGGCGAAACAGTGTTGGCAGAGGAAGTGCTGGCAATGTTCGAAGCCGGAGAGGTTACCGAAACGTCTGTTGCTGATCCGGAGATTGCGATCGACACCCCAGAGGTTGACAGTCCGGTTGAAGCGACTGCGAGCGCAAGCCCCGCGGCACGAAAAATCGCGGAAGAACAGAAGCTTGATGTCACAAGCATTGTTGGAACCGGTAAGGGTAGCCGAGTCACGAAAGAAGATGTTTTAAAAGCTGTTGCAGCTGCGGAAGGACAAAGACAAGTCGCCAGCGCCGTATCGACGCCTGTCGAGGTAGCAATGGAAGGTAAACGGATAGAAAGACGTGTGCCGATGACGCGGCTAAGAGCGAGTGTTGCCCGCCGATTACTTGAGGCTCAAGAAACCGCGGCAATGTTGACGACCTTCAATGAAGTCGACATGACAGCAATTATGCAATTGCGCCGTCAGTACAAAGACGATTTTGCAAAGATTCATAATGGCACCCGGCTTGGGTTCATGTCTTTTTTCATTCGTGCGAGCATTGAAGCGCTGAAACGATTTCCGGCAGTAAATGCGTCCATAGACGGGAACGATATTGTTTATCACGGCTACCAGGACATTGGAGTGGCGGTCGGTTCGCCAAGGGGATTAGTTGTGCCGGTACTACGCGACGCTGATAGTCTCACGCTGGCAGAAATAGAAACTCAGGTGAGTGATTACGGCAAAAAAGCGCAGGAAAATAAACTTAGCATCGATGACATGACTGGGGGTACCTTCACTATCAGCAACGGTGGAGTATTTGGTTCTTTATTGTCGACACCGATCCTGAACCCTCCGCAAACCGGTATTCTTGGTATGCACAAAATACAAGACAGACCAATGGCGGTAAACGGCGAGGTTATGATACGTCCGATGATGTATCTCGCATTATCCTATGACCATAGATTAATAGATGGACAGGAAGCGGTCAGATTTCTCGTAACAATAAAGGATTTCTTAGAAGAACCAGCGCGAATACTGTTGGACATTTAAATCGAACCACCGGTGTTTACAAGTGTGGTCGAAAAAAAGATATGTGGAGAATAGTGAGATGACAACAAAATTTGACGTAGTGGTAATAGGAGGTGGTCCTGCGGGTTATCACGCTGCGATCAGGTCTGCTCAGTTAGGACAAAAAACAGCGTGCATTGATAAGTGGATCAACAAGGAAGGGCTTCCAGCATTTGGCGGTACCTGTCTGAACGTTGGTTGCATTCCCTCGAAAGCACTACTGGATACGTCGCACAAGTATCTTGAAGCCAAAAATAATTTTGCTGATATTGGTATTAAGACAAGCGGTGTGAAAATCGATGTGCCAGCGATGATAGGCCGTAAAGATGAGATTGTTGAAGGACTGACGAAAGGTGTTGCTGCGCTGCTGAAATCAAACGGCGTCACGGTCTTTGAAGGCGCGGCTAAACTTGGCGCCGGGCGCCAAATCGAATTTACCGGTCACGATGGAAACACTGAAGTGCTATCGGCTGATAATGTTGTCATTGCTACCGGTTCAGTGCCGGTGGGAATTCCTCCCTGTCCTCTGCAAGACGAACTCATCGTCGATTCAACCGGCGCACTTAATTTCACCGCTGTGCCCAAGCGACTGGGTGTGATTGGCGCGGGTGTTATTGGTCTCGAGTTAGGCAGTGTTTGGAATCGGTTAGGGTCAGAAGTTGTTGTGTTAGAAGCGCTTGATGAGTTTTTACCGATGGCCGATCGACAGGTTTCGAAGGAAGCAGCCAAACAATTTAAGAAACAGGGGTTCGATATTAGGCTGGGTGCCAGGGTAACCGGCACTGAAATTAAAGGTAAAAAAGTTAAGGTGATGTACTCCGATGGCGAAGGCGAAAAAAATGAAATCTTCGACAGTCTGATTGTTGCCGTCGGCAGACGTCCGTTTACAGAAGGTTTACTCAGCGGTGATTGTGGGGTGAACCTAGATGAGAGAGGCTTTATCGCGGTCGATGAGTATTGTGCGACGGATGCTCCAGGTGTTTGGGCTGTTGGTGATGTCGTCAGGGGACCCATGTTAGCTCATAAGGGTATGGAAGAGGGAGTTATGGTCGTTGAACGCATTGCTGGGCAACTGCCAGCCGTAAACTATGACTGTGTGCCCTCGGTCATCTATACTCACCCTGAAGTCGCTTGGGTAGGTAAGACAGAGCAAGAACTAAAAATTGCAGGCGACGACTACAATGTCGGGAGCTTTCCAATGTCTGCGAGCGGGCGGGCGATGGCAGCGAATGATACTGCTGGGCTGATCAAGGTGCTGGCGGATGCGAAAACAGACAGGATTCTTGGTGTGCATATGGTGGGAGCGCACGTTGCAGAATTGATTGCTGAAGCAGTCATTGCGATGGAATTCGAGTCAAGTGCAGAAGATATTGGCTTAACCATGTTTGCTCATCCAACGTTGTCGGAAGGCTTCCATGAAGCGGCGCTGGCGGTAGGCGGTCACGCTATTCATATAGCGAACAGAAAACGAAAAAAATAAAGCGGTTAATGCTCAACGCAGGTACCATTAGCGGGTATCGGCGCCACGTGCCTTTGCGCAAAATAAAAGATTACTAATAACTTTAATCGAGGATAACGGAGATATGAATCTTCACGAATATCAGGCGAAACAAGTATTTGCCAAATATGGGTTACCGGTTTCTCAGGGTATCGCTTGCGATACCGCAGACGAAGCCGTAGCGGCGGCCCAAGAACTTGGCGGCGAGCGGTGGGTCATCAAGGTCCAAGTCCATGCAGGCGGCCGAGGAAAAGCGGGTGGCGTTAAATTGGTTTCTAGCGAAGCTGAGATCCGGGCATTTGCAGATCAACATATCGGCACAAATTTGGTGACATTTCAGACTGATGAAAAGGGTCAGCCGGTTTCTAAAATTTATGTAGAAGAGTGCACAGATATCGCGCGTGAACTTTACCTCGGTGCTGTTATCGATCGGTCTTCGCGTCGCGTCGTGTTTATGGCATCGACAGAAGGCGGTGTCGAAATCGAGAAAGTTGCTGAAGAGACACCTGAGAAGATTCTAACCGCAGAGATTGATCCCGGACTCGGCGGTCAAGCTTATCAAGGCCGTAAAATGGCTTTTCAGCTAGGGCTTGAAGGCAAACAAATCAATCAATTCGCGTCGGTTTTTGTGGCGCTCTCCAAAATGTTTGATGAATGTGATCTGTCCTTGCTAGAAATTAACCCTCTGGTTGTCACTGAGGCTGGAGCGATTCATTGTCTCGATGCAAAGGTTTCGATTGATGGCAACGCCCTCTATCGTCAAAAAGAACTCGCGGCGATGAGAGATCCGTCGCAGGAAGACGAGAGAGAAAATAAGGCGTCCGAATTCGAACTCAACTACGTTGCCCTCGACGGCAATATCGGTTGCATGGTTAACGGCGCTGGCCTTGCCATGGGTACGATGGATCTCGTTAAGTTACACGGAGGCGATCCCGCAAACTTCCTAGATGTGGGCGGCGGCGCAACGAAAGAAACCGTGACAGAAGCATTCAAAATTATTCTGTCTGACGAAAATGTTAAGGCGGTGCTCATTAATATTTTTGGTGGTATTGTCAGGTGCGATATTATTGCGGAAGGTATCATTGGTGCAGTCAAAGAGGTTGGTGTTGAAGTGCCCGTCGTTGTGCGCTTTGAAGGAAACAATGCCCCGAAAGGCGTTGAGGCATTGACCAATAGCGATGTAGACATTATCGCAGCGACAAGTTTAACCGATGCTGCTCAACTGGCAGTGAAAGCAGCGGGAGGCGCAGCATGAGCGTACTAATTAATAAGGATACTAAAGTTGTTTGTCAGGGCTTCACCGGCTCACAGGGAACCTTGCACTCTGAACAAGCAATAGCTTACGGCACGCAACTTGTCGGAGGGGTAACGCCCGGTAAAGGGGGTCAAACTCACTTGGGCTTGCCTGTTTTTAACACGGTAGCCGATGCCGTAAATGAAACGGGGGCTAACGCCTCTGTCATTTACGTACCTGCGGCTTTCGCGAAAGACGGCATACTTGAGGCTGCTGATGCGGGTATTGAATTGATAGTGTGTATTACCGAGGGATTACCGACGCTTGATATGCTCGCGGTTAAGGCAAATCTGGACGAACGAGGTGTCAGACTTATCGGACCAAACTGCCCAGGCGTCATTACGCCAGGGGAGTGTAAGATTGGTATTATGCCAGGGGATATCCACCTACCAGGTAAAGTAGGCATTGTCTCACGTTCAGGTACATTAACTTACGAAGCGGTTAAACAAACAACCGATCTCGGTTTTGGGCAAAGTACCTGTGTAGGCATCGGTGGCGATCCAATTCCAGGCAGTAATTTCATCGATATCTTAGGCATGTTTCAAGAGGATGATTCGACTGAGGCGATTGTCATGGTCGGTGAAATTGGCGGTAACGCAGAGGAAGAAGCGGCAGCCTTCATAAAGGAAAATGTGACCAAGCCTGTCGTGGGTTACATCGCTGGTGTTACGGCGCCTCCTGGTAAACGTATGGGCCATGCGGGTGCGATCATTGCAGGGGGTAAAGGTACTGCAGATGATAAGTTTGCCGCTTTACATGCAGCGGGCGTTCACACCACGAAAAGTCTTGCCGAGATCGGTAACACGTTGAAAGAAGTGACCGGCTGGTAGTAAACCTTAAACGGCTGTAAAAAAACCAACGTCTTTACGTTGGTTTTTTTTTGCGTTCAATAATAATTTGAGGCGTTGGGTTCAAGTACAGCGAACGATATCGTTGCCGTGCTGATATTTTGAAAGTCAAGTTTCAGTATTTTGTCTGATGATAAAATACTGAAATAAAAGCTGAACAAGTTGCGGTATATTGTTGACGGCGGCGTGACTGTTTACCCAAATCAAAGGCATACAGGGACGCTTAAGTGTCGTGGTCCGGCGCCCGCGTCGTTACTCGTTAAAAATATGCTCGCGGAGTTTTGAAAGCAGTGCGTGTGAAGCATATCCATCAGCGATTAGTCCGTGCTGAAGCTGATAGTGTCTGACAGCTTCACTCGTCTTTGACCCAAGAATGCCATCGGCTTTGCCGGCATTGATGCCTTGGTTCAGTAATAACTGTTGCAGTTCAGTGACTTCAATATGGCTCAGTGCCCGCTCTTCTTTCTGAGGCATGTGCCTGATATTGCCTTCACCGGCAATACGATCAGCGAGGTGGCCAACTGAGATTGCGTAGAAAGTGGAGCGATTCCACACCATCGTTGTTCTGAAATTATTGTAGGTGAGAAATGCTGGGCCGCTAGCGCCCGAGGGTAGAACGATTGACCCGGTTTGATCTGAGTGTCCGAGTTTTGAGCCATCGACCCGCCTGATATCGAGTTTTTGCCACTCGCTGACTGTTTTGCGTACATCTTGTCCTGATAGCGCGTAGTCAAAATTGTCTGGCAGTAACACCTCTCTACCCCAACGTTCGTTGCCTCTCCAGCCAGACTCAGATAGAAAGTTAGCAGCAGATGCGAACACGTCGGGCAAACTATTCCATATATCAATCCGACCATCTCCATCACCATCCACGCCATAGCGAGCAAAGGTAGATGGCATGAATTGACACTGTCCCATTGCGCCAGCCCATGAGCCGGTCATGTTTTGGGATTGTATATGGCCACCGTCAATGATTTCGAGTGCGGTTAGCAGCTCATTGCGGAAAAACTGACTTCTCCTCGGGTCGTAAGCAAGTGTGGCAAGTGCTTGAACAACCGAGAAACCGCCAGTTAAGTCGCCAAAGTTACTTTCCAATGCCCAGAATGAAACTAAGTAGGGCGCCTGAACGCCGTATCGTTGTTCGATCAACTTGAACAGCTCTTCGTGTTTTTTCAATAACTCACGACCACGGCTGACTCGCCTATCGCTGATACGCTTTCTCATGTATCGGGTGAAAGTTTGTACAAATTCTGGTTGGTTTTTATCTAGTTCGATAACACGCGTGGAAGGTGCTTCTACACCGGATAAAGCAATCTCGATAGTCTCGGTACTTATTCCTCTGAGCGATGCCTCTGCTCTAAGCTCGCTGAGCCATTGATCAAACGTTAGATTATTTTCGAGGGTGTTTGTTGTGGCGACAGGCGAGGCGTTTGCGCTCACACCAGTGCCTAAAAAGAGGGGCACAAAAAGGAAGGCAAAACACACAAACAAAATTGGATTTAGCAAAAACATGGAACAAAGGATAACGCTAATGATCAGGATTGTAACCCTGCTTTTAGTCAAAATAGCAATCAATTTAAAGCATAGAAAAAGATTGCTCGATTGAGCACCCGAAGCGTTTACCCCGTGGTTAATTTGTGGATAATTCGCGGCTCCGGACCTGTGCTAGATCACATTGCGGGTTGGTCAAAAACGTGAAAAATAATTTTAAAAAGGTGAAGAGCTTGACGTTAAATATTGAAAGGATTATCGCGACGGAATTAGATGCCAGAGGGGCGCAGATAACTGCCGCGATAGGGTTGTTGGACGATGGCGCGACCGTACCTTTCATATCGAGGTATCGTAAAGAAATCACTGGCGGTTTAGATGACACGCAATTACGCCAGTTAGAAGAACGACTCAGCTACTTGCGAGAATTGGAAGTCCGTCGTGAGTCAGTGCTGAGCAGTATTGCCGAACAGGGCAAACTCACACCAGAATTACAGACTGCGATCAATACTGCGGAAACAAAGGTACGGCTAGAGGACTTATATTTGCCTTTCAAACAAAAGCGCAGAACCAAGGCGCAGATTGCGATCGAAGCAGGTATCGAACCCCTAGCAGACGCATTGCTTGACGACCCATCCCTCGACCCTATTCGAGAATCTTCGGCATACATCAATAAAGACGAGAAGTTTAAAGCGGCTTTTGATGATTCGAAAGGCGTGCTTGACGGTGCCAAGTATATTTTGATGGAGCGTTTTGCCGAGGATGCTGAATTACTACAATCCATTCGTGAGTTCATGAGTCAACATACCGTTATTTTTTCAAACGTTGTCTCCGGAAAAGAAAATGAAGCGGCCAAGTATCGTGACTATTTTGACCTTCGGGATAAGTTAGAAGGCATACCCTCACACAGAGCCCTAGCGATGCTACGGGGGCGGCGGGAAGGCTTGCTGCAGCTACGAATAGATGTTGAGGTGGCTGAAGACCAGATACATCCTTGCATTTCAAGGATTGGCAATCATTTTAACATTGCTCATCAGAATCGTGCCGCAGATGATTGGCTTGCCGAAGTTGTGAGTTGGACATGGCGTGTAAAACTTCAGCTCCATCAAGAAACCGAGTTGATGTCAGCGATGCGGGCAGCAGCAGAAGAAGCCGCGATTGAGGTTTTTGCGCTTAATATAAGAGATTTGTTGCTTGCCGCGCCGGCGGGTCAAAAAGCAACTATTGGTCTTGACCCGGGGCTGAGGACCGGCGTCAAATTGGCGGTCATCGATGCCACCGGACAATTTGTCGATTCTGCAACAATCTATCCCCACGCACCTAAAAATAATTGGCAGGCAGCTATCGCGCAGCTTGAAAGTTTGGTGCGCAAACATGATGTAGAGTTGTTAGCGATAGGTAACGGCACGGCCTCGCGTGAAACTGACAAACTCTGTGCCGATCTAATGGCGCAGTTTCCTGAGTTTAACTTACGTCGTATTGTCGTTAGTGAGGCTGGCGCCTCTGTCTATTCTGCCTCGGCGCTTGCGGCGCAGGAGTTCCCCGACCTAGACGTGACAATCAGAGGTGCTGTTTCTATCGCCAGACGGCTTCAGGATCCACTTGCTGAACTGGTAAAGATTGAGCCAAAGTCCATTGGTGTGGGTCAGTATCAGCACGATGTAAATCAGTCGCTGTTGGGTAGAAATCTCGATGCCGTCGTGGAGGATTGTGTCAACGCGGTTGGTGTCGAAGTAAACACGGCGTCTGCAGCGTTATTGAGGCGTGTGGCCGGTCTTAATCAATCAATCGCCGATAACATTGTTACTTTCAGAAATGAGAATGGGCGTTTTATCAATCGAGAACAACTGAAGTCGGTTGCTAGGCTAGGCGAGCGTACCTTTGAACAAGCGGCGGGTTTTCTTCGTATTCGCGGTGGGGATAATCCACTCGACGCTTCAGCGGTGCATCCTGAAACCTATTCCGTGGTTGAGCGTATCGCAGCAGAAATAGGCACGCCGCTGTCGGAACTGGTCGGAAATAGCGTGCTTAAATCGGTTAACCACGCCAAATACGCTGATGAAAAGTTTGGTGTTGTGACGATTCAAGACATCTGTGGAGAATTAGAGAAACCCGGACGAGACCCTAGGCCAGAGTTTAAGACAGCGACTCTGAAGGACGGAGTAGAAAAGATCGCGGATCTTGAAGAGGGAATGAGATTGCAGGGTACAGTTTCAAACGTGACTAACTTTGGTGCCTTTGTTGACATCGGCGTACATCAAGATGGGCTTGTGCATATATCAGCGTTAGCGGATAAGTTCGTGAAAGATCCCCACCAGGTTGTTAAAACAGGGGATATCGTCAATGTTCGGGTGCTGGAAATCGATCTGGAACGAAAGAGAATCGCGCTGACAATGCGCTCTGAGGACAAAAACGAAGAATCAGTCAGTAAGAACAGAAAGACTAAACCGGGTACAGTGGATAATGCTGAACGAAGGCCAAGAAACAAGCAGTCTAGTAGGCAGGGCGGTAATCGACGCTCGGGTAGCGGCTCACCCGTAGTCCAAAATGCTTTTGCTCAGGCCTTCGCCGCAGCTCAGGAAAAAGCAAACCACAAGGAGAAGTAACCCTTGAAATCTCCTCTAAAGCCCCCATTTTTACTGTCAGATAAGCATTATTGTCAGTAAACGGGTATCGCTTACAGGCAATCACGATGAACCATGAAGAAGGGATTAACTAAGTGAACGATGAAGTGAGTTCGGAAAACAATAAAGAAACGATGGGTTTTCAGTCTGAGGCAAAACAGCTTCTGCATCTGATGATTCATTCACTGTATTCAAATAAAGAAATATTTCTTCGGGAGCTAATCTCTAACGCGTCCGATGCAATTGATAAGGTTCGATTTCAGTCGCTTTCAAATCCGGCGCTAGTGGGGGACGACGCAAACTACAATATCAGAGTAGATGTCGACAAGGATGCGAGCACCATTACGATCTCAGATAACGGCATAGGAATGAGCCGTGAAGATGCCATCGCTAATCTTGGTACTATTGCGAAGTCAGGTACATCCCAGTTTTTTGATTCACTGACGGGTGATCAACAAAAAGATGCTCAGCTTATCGGACAGTTTGGTGTGGGTTTCTATTCATCTTTTATTGTTGCGGACAACGTCGTGGTCGAGTCTCGATCAGCGGCCCAGTCACCTGAAGACGGCGTTCGCTGGTCTTCGGCAGGCGAAGGTGAATTTGAGGTGGAAACGATCACGCGAGAGAACAGAGGTACGTCAATTATCCTGCAAATAAAGCCAGACGAGGTAGAGTTCCTTGATAGCTGGAGGGTACGCAGCGTTATCAAAAAGTATGCTGACCACATTTCTGTTCCCGTCATTATGAAGGGTGAAGCTATGCCCGCAGAGGAAGGAGAGGAAGCGCAAGCGCCTGAAGATGAAACGGTCAATACGGCAAAAGCGCTCTGGACCCGATCTAGGTCCGATGTTAGCGATGACGAGTATCACGAATTTTACAAGCATGTCTCTCACGATTACCAAGAGCCACTTGCCTGGAGTCACAATAAAGTCGAAGGAAAGCTGGATTACACCAGCTTGGTATATATTCCCTCAAAAGCGCCGTTCGATATGTGGCAGCGGGAAGCGCCACGGGGCCTTAAACTTTATGTGCAACGCGTGTTTATCATGGATGAAGCCGAGCAATTTTTACCGCTTTATTTAAGGTTCGTAAAAGGTATTGTCGATTCGAATGATCTTTCGCTAAATGTGTCTCGTGAAATTTTGCAAAAAGATCCAGCTATTGACTCGATGCGAAGCGCACTAACTAAACGAGTACTGGATAGCCTAGAGAAGCTTGCGAAAAGTGATCCGGAAAAATATCAGTCATTCTGGACAGAGTTTGGTCAGGTCATGAAGGAGGGCCCGGCAGAAGATCATAGCAATAAGGAAAAAGTGGCTAATTTGTTAAGGTTTGCATCAACTCATGCAGATTCCGACGCGCAGGATCAATCTCTACAAGACTACATAGCCAGAATGAAGGATGGCCAGGACAAGATCTATTATGTCGCTGCGGACAACTACAGCACCGCAAAAAATAGTCCACATCTCGAGGTTTTTAAGCAAAAAGATATCGAGGTGCTACTGCTCTCTGATCGCATCGACGAGTGGTTGATGAGCCATTTAATGGAGCACGAGGGGAAACAGTTCCAAGACGTAACCAAAGGCTCGCTTGACCTTGGCGAACTTGAAGGGGAAGAAGAAAAGCAGGAACAGGAAAAGATTGAAGAAGATTTCAAGGACTTGGTCGAGCGAATTAAAGGGGTCGTTGGTGAAAAGGTTGAAGAAGTCAGAATTACGCATCGTTTAACTGATTCGCCAGCTTGTCTTGTTGTAAACGATGACGAAATGGGCATGCAGATGCGTAGGATTTTAGAATCTGCTGGTCAGGAAGTTCCCGCAACAAAGCGCATTTTTGAGCTTAACCCAAAACATCCGTTAGTTGAAAAACTTCACGCCGAGCAGGATTCGGGAAGATTCTCCGACCTGACACTAGTGCTTTTTGATCAATCGATGTTAGCGGAAGGCGGGCAGTTAGATGAACCATCTAGCTACGTACAACGATTAAACAACCTGCTGCTCGAACTATCAGGCAGCTAACGGTCGTAGTTTAAAAGGGGCGCTGGCTTTAAGGATGTTATTCCCTTGAACCATTGCCTCTTATCGTTCACGGATTGTTGAAGTTGACTAAGCTGTGGTTCAAGATTGCGTGCGTCGGCAATCAATTCGTGTTGGATCGCACAAAGCAACTCGGCGAGTTTCTGATAGCACGGTCAGGCCCCACCGGCATCAACAGAGCCTTTTCCCCAGACGGTTAATGTAGTCTTATCAGCACTTTCTGTTCGCTCAAAACTCCCCAATAATACCAATAAATCTGTGAGACTTTTGCTTAAAGGCGGCACGCTTTTTTGCAATAAAGGCGCAAAAAAATGAGATGAGAAAATTTGGTACGGGCGTAGAATAAAATCGTATAAAATTTTGTACCGTGGAAACACACAGCGAGGCGTAAGGAAACGCCCGTCTGTTTAAAGCGCTTTAAGCTCGTCACGAGCATTGTTTCTCTGAAAAAGCGCGAGTCACTCATCCACCAATAGCACTACAGGATCGGTAAACGTAATGGAACTACTAGTGATGAGGCATGGAATAGCCGAGGACGCCAAGGACGACTTTCATCGCCGTTTAACGTCGCATGGGCGCTTACAAGCGAACGAAGCAGCGATCGCAATTGCTGGCCGCGGTTTTATGCCGGAAACGATATATGCCAGTCCCCTCACGCGGGCTCAGGAGACGGCAGACATCGTTGCCGAACACCTGCACGCCGACGTCGTAGAGTGTGATAGCATCATACCCTCTGGTAACTGTCAGCGTGCTTGTGAGTCGCTGGGACAATTGAATATTGAACGACTGCTGATTGTCAGCCACCAGCCGTTTGTCAGCTTGTTGATACATTTTTTAACCGGTAGACAAATATTCATGAACACGGCACAACTGTGCATGGTTCGGCTTGATTATGTTGGTCAAGATTGCGGTGAATTAATATGGACGCATTAACATTGGGAAAAAGGTATCGGACGTTTATGAAGCTTTTCAGTTTTTTGCTCTGCTTCGCCTCGTTCGCCGGGCAGGCCGCGGCCGCCGCTGTGATCACGCCTTACCCTGATACTGAGTTGGTTGAATCAAGAACCGATGATCGAGCGGGTACCCATGAGGTCATGCTCGGCCCCTTGAAAAAAATTAACAATGTGCTCAGCTCCGAAGCACAAGAGCAGGTTCGGGGCACCCGCAAGATTGAGATTCATCTCGTACGTGATGAAGCTCGCGTTAGTGCAGTTGCTGAGTATTACCAGCAGCAGCTCGATAGCGCCGGCGTCAACAGGTTTCGTTGCATCGGGCGTGAGTGTGGCGCCAGTAACCACTGGGCCAATGCCGTTTTTAATGAAAGGATCTTATATGGGTCTTCAGAAGAGCAACGCTATTTCGCTAGTGAGATTGGCGCTGAGTTTGTTGTCATATATGTGACACGACGCGCAACCGGAAAAATCTATGTTTACACAGAAATTCTCACTCCCAACAACTCAAACACGGTTCGCGCCGAGCTAATTCTCAAATCACTGAGAGTACAAGGCCGTTATGTACTACCAAGAAAAGTTGATCAGGAGCTTCTGTTGGAAATTGCTGCCCTGTTGAAAAATAACCAGGCGATAAATCTCGTTGTAGTAGGGCACGCCGAGAAAAGTCGAAAATTGGGACTTGAGGCCACGGTGGAGTTTTCGCAACGGAATGCGGAGGAGCTGCGCAAGCAGCTGCAAGAATTGGGTGTTGCTGAAAAACGCTTGAAATCAAAAGGTTTGGGTTATCTCGCGCCTGATGACAGGTACTCAGCGTCTCGTCTTGAACTTATCGCTAACTAGCCCGAACTTGTATTCAGCAAGGACAGGAACTCCATTCTTGTCGCCGGATTATTTCTAAACTCTCCCAACATGACAGAGGTCTTCATTACTGAGTTTTGTTTTTCAACGCCTCGCATCATCATGCACATGTGTTTTGCCTCGATGATCACACTGACGCCTGAAGCTGCAGTCACACTCTTGATCGCTTCGGCGATCTCCTTAGTGAGGTTTTCTTGGATCTGTAGTCTACGAGCGAACATTTCCACAATGCGAGCAACTTTTGACAATCCAAGCACTTTGCCGGTTGGTATATAGGCAACATGGCATTTTCCTATGAATGGCAACATATGATGTTCGCACATTGAGTAGAGCTCAATATCCTGCACCACTATCATTTCGTTGGAATCGGACTCGAATAAAGCGTTATTGACGATTTCTTCAATCGTTTGATCATACCCACTAGTAAGAAACTGTAGGGCTTTTGCTGCTCGCTCAGGCGTATCTCTCAAACCTTCACGTGCCGTGTCTTCCCCAATTTCAGTCAGAATGGTAGCGAATGCGTCTTTCATTGTGATGTATTTACCTGCTGCTTTTGCGTAGGGCCGTAACCCTAAGGCAAAGTATCTCCAAGGTAAAGTATCCACTGACAAAGAACTCGCCTAAATTAGTCCATGTGTGAAGAGTTGGTAACCGATTCTTTGCTAATGCGGTTATACTGGGGCACAAGACAAAGATAGACGTGCGAGATAAACATGCCAGGCAATAGTTTTGGAGAAGCATTTCGGGTGACAACCTTCGGTGAAAGCCATGGGGTCGCTCTGGGCTGTATTGTTGACGGTTGTCCTCCAGGCATCGAATTGGATGTATCTGACATGCAAATTGATCTTGATAGGCGCAAGCCCGGTACGTCTAAGTTTTCAACTCAGAGAAAAGAAGGGGATCTTGTCAGGATCCTGTCAGGCGTTTTCGAGGGAATGACGACAGGGACATCAATCGGGCTGCTTATCGAGAATGAGAACCAGAAATCGAAAGACTACTCTGAAATCAAGGATCTTTATCGGCCAGCGCACGCTGATTATACCTACAATCAAAAATACGGTTTGCGAGATTACCGCGGAGGTGGCAGAGCGTCTGCGCGCGAAACCGCCATGCGCGTTGCTGCTGGTGCAATAGCCAAGAAGTATTTAAAACAGCAGCATGGAATCGAAGTGCGCGGTTACCTTTCCCAAATGGGGGACATAAAGATTGATTTGGTCGATTGGGATGTGGTCAATGAAAACCCGTTCTTCTGCCCAGACGTGACGAAAATCTCGGCGCTTGAAGAAATGATTGCATCCTTGCGAAGGGAGGGTAATTCGATAGGTGCCAAAGTGACCGTTGTCGCTTCAGGTCTCATGCCCGGCTTGGGTGAGCCAGTGTTTGACAAGCTAGATGCTGACCTTGCACACGGCTTGATGGGAATAAATGCTGTAAAAGGCGTTGAAATTGGCGATGGGTTCTCCGTTGTTGCGCAGAGAGGCACGGAACACAGGGATGAAATGAGCCCGAACGGGTTTTCGTCGAACAGTGCAGGGGGGATTCTTGGCGGGATTTCCTCGGGCCAGGACATCGTTGCGCATATAGCGTTGAAGCCAACCTCAAGCATTACGCAACCGGGCAAGACGATTGATGTGTCTGGCGCGTCGCGAGATATAGTAACGAAGGGAAGGCATGATCCGTGTGTCGGTGTCAGGGCGACCCCCATTGCCGAGGCCATGGTGGCGCTGACGCTGATGGACCATTTGCTCAGGCACCGGGGTCAAAACGCAGATGTTCGCCCACCAGTGAGCATTTCCGGATAAATCAGCTTCTATGGCTGATTCGATTGTCGATGTACCAATAGATCAAGAAATGCGCTTGCAGCATTCGATAAAGTTCGTTGGACGTGGTGAATAACTCCCAGATCACGATGTATGTTTACTGAATCGATATCAAGCATGTGAAGACTCGAGTCGAGCATTGACTTTGGAAGAACGCTCCAGCCAAGACCCACCCCAATTAGCATTTTGATGGTTTCCAGATAATTGGTGGACATACTCACGTTGAGCGATAACTGCTCTTTTTCGAATAGTTGTTTGACGATTCTGCCGGTAAAAGTGCTCATGTCGGGTAAAATTGCGGGAAATTGGGATAGAGCAGCAAGTGTGATCTCTGTCGATTTTCCCAAGGGATGATCCGGTGCGCAAACAAACTTCAGCTCATCCCTCCACAATCGGGTAGCGGTTAATCGATCATGGGGCGTCGGTGCGAGGGTTATGATGCCTAGTTCGAGATTGCCTTGCACGATCTGTTCATGGGCTACCTCAGAATCCATAAATCGAAGGTCCAGATTTACCTCTGGATACAGTGCCGTATAGCGCCGCAAGATGTTCGGCAAGCGCCACAAGCCAACGTGATGACTGGTTGCAAGCGCCAGCGGTCCGGTTACGGCACCATTGAGATTACTGATGGCTCTGTGTGTGTCTTCAATACTACTAAAGATCAGCTTAGCCCGGGGCTCCAGTTCGCGGCCAGCTTCAGTAAGTGTCACCGTGCGACCAATGCGATCAAACAGCCTCACTTGCATCTGGTTTTCCAGTAGCGCGATCCGTTTGCTGACGGCTGGCTGGGTAAGATGCAAGCGCTCGGCGGCCACAGAAAAGGAGTGGGTCTCCGCTACGGCAATGAACGCTTTGATACCCTCAAGGTCTATCATGGCAAGTGAGTTTTTGAATAAATTGTTGGATAAGTTGTTAGCTGAGACAAGTCTGAGTTTTTGGCTGAAGTATTTGGTGGACTAGCGTGGAACCTGCCAGCCTTTTTCATTCCAAATTATTATTAATAATATAAAAAATATGAATTTGAGTTATGGCGCAAAGCATCCTAACATGCGCAACCTGAAAATGTAGCGTGAATCAATTTGTTTGCTCTCTCTGAAGCAAGCGCCCGTTGACTATTGGAGAAGATGAAGTGGACAAGGCAAATGTAGCAATTGTAGGGGCAACCGGCGCTGTCGGAGAGGTGATGCTTGAGATGCTGGCGGAACGCAACTTCCCTGTGGGGGAGCTGACATTGCTGGCAAGTGAGCGTTCAGCGGGCACTCGCTTGCAGTTTCAAGGTAAATCACTGGTGGTTCAGGATCTCGCGCACTTCGACTTCAGCAACACCCAAATAGGTCTGTTTTCGGCTGGCGGGAGTATTTCCGAGGTATACGCGCCTATTGCCGCCAGGCAGGGCTGTATTGTCATCGATAACACCAGCTGTTTTCGCAGGGATCCGGATATACCTCTGGTCGTGCCTGAGGTGAATCCGGAAAGTATCGGGGATTATGCACCCCAGAACATCATAGCCAACCCAAATTGCTCCACTATTCAAATGCTCGTAGCGCTCAAGCCAATTTATGATGCTGTAGGGATACAGAGTATCAATGTTTCAACGTATCAGGCCGTCTCAGGGGCTGGCAAAAGTGGGATCGAGGCGCTAGCAGGGCAAACAGCCAGATTGCTCAATGGTCAGTCAATCGAGGATGCGCCAAAAGGCGACGTGTTTTCGAGTCAGATTGGGTTTAACGTAATACCGCACATCGGTAGTTTTGAAGATAATGGTTATAGTAACGAAGAGATGAAAATGGTCTGGGAGACACACAAAATTTTCGGTGACGAGACTATCGCGGTAAATCCTACCTGTGTCAGGGTGCCGGTTTTCTTTGGTCACTCTGAAGCCGTTCATATTCGCACCAAATCACCACTAGCGGCGAGTGAAGCGCGTGCGTTACTTGAAAATGCTGCAGGCGTTACGGTGATTGATGATCTTTCAAGCAACAGCTATCCCTCAGCCGTCGTTGATTCTTCGGGTCATGACGATGTCTTTGTTGGCCGTATCCGTGATGATCTCTCTGACATCAATGGACTTAACCTCTGGATTGTCTCCGACAATGTTCGAAAAGGCGCTGCGCTAAACAGTATACAAATCGCGGAAGTTTTGCTAAAGCAACTTTAGTAAGCGATACTTAGAACAACTATCGGAGACTGTTTCGAGGATTTGACGTCGGTGAGTTATGGGCCGATTTCGAGAACAGTTTAGGTTGATTGTTGTTGGCGGATTGGCAGCTATCGTGTTTGGGAAATTATTTCAGAACGACCCCGGTTTTGTGTCCAGAACAAGATCGTGTTACTTCGTAGTGTTCAATCTTTTTGAGAGTGGAGAGGAATAAAAACAATGATTCAGCGGCTCTCGTTGGCATGCGCGTTTATCTTGTTAATGGTATCTGGTTCAGCCTTCGGGTTGGGACTCGGCAAGCTGGAATTGGGTTCTGCGCTCAACCAGCAATTTGAAGCGGAAATAGAACTCACGAACGTTGGATCGCTGACAATCGACGAGGTGCTACCAAATCTTGCTTCTCAAGATGATTTCGCGAGGATCGGTGTCGAGCGCAACTACATCCTGACAGATCTGCGTTTTACGGTTGTGGCAAATGCCCAGGGAAAGCTTGTTCTCAAAGTGACAAGCTCGCGCCCCATTATCGAACCCTTTCTGAATTTTATTGTTGAAGTTCTCTGGCCAAGCGGTCGTATTCTGCGGGAATACACGGTGTTACTTGACCCTCCGGTATTCACAGAGGCGGGCCTTGCGCCGATAAAACCCACTGAAGTGATTCGAGACGATGAAGTTTCTTCCTCTGCGAGCGGCAACCGTGGACAAAATAGCACGGAAAAAAATGTCGCTGCGAACGCTGACATTGCTTTCAACCGAGTGTCGACTCAATCCGTTGTGTCGACAAGTAGAGGCGATGGCGATGAGAATAACAGTCGCTCAACCATGCAGTCGCGCGCCGATCTTGGTGGTGACTACGGCGTAACGGGTCCAGGCGACACGCTTTGGAGTATCGCTTCAAAGGTGAGGCCAAACAGTACGGTATCTGTTCAGCAAACCATGCTTGCACTTCAGAAAGCCAATCCGGATGCCTTCATTAACGACAATATCAATTTACTGAAAGCGGGATATGTATTACGAATACCGGACGCTAAAGAGATCGGGGAAGAGTCCATCGCAATGGCTGTGCGGGAAGTTCGCGCACAAAACGACGAGTTTGACGTGTACCGCGATGGGGGCGTTGCTCAGCTTGATGCCTCAAAACGGCCATCATCACCATCGGTCAGGGAAAGTTCCGCCAGTAGCGGAGAGCTCAAATTGCTTGCTCAGGACCAAAGCAATGGCCAGAGGGCTGGCGGCGGAGGCGATTCTGAAAGAACGCAAGCGTTGGAAAATAACCTCGCAGTAGCTCAGGAAGACTTGGACAGGGCTAATCGGGCAAATGCCGAGCTAAATGTTCGAGTAGAAGAAATTCAAGAACAAATGGATACGCTAACAGAACTGGTTAATTTGAAGGAAGACCAACTGGCAGCGCTGCGAGCTGAAGTGCTGAGAATGCAGGCTGCAGAAGCTGCCGCGCGTATCGATGCTGAGGCTTCAAATCGACAACTGTCGTCATCGAATGATGGTTCGTTGCTTGGCAACCCAATCGTCCTTGGCTTGCTGGCAGCACTGCTAGTAGTTGGCGTTGCTGGAGGTTTATTTTTCATGCGTCGCAGGCAGCAGGAAGAAATATCCTACGATGACGCGTTGGAGGATGAAGCTAGTGAAGCGCCTCAGCTTGAAGTGGCAGGGCTGCCCGAACTCGGCGATGATGTTTCAGAATTTGTAGAGGAGGAAGAAGAGGAAGAGGACATGACGCCGCAGACGGCGGACGTCATCAGTGAGGTTGAGATTTATATTGCGTATGGTCGATTCCCTCAGGCAATTACTTTCCTCCAAAACGCGATAGAGGCTGAACCAGACCGGGTTGATATTCAATTGAAGCTGCTTGAAGTCTATGTCCAGACGGAAGACAGCGAAGGATTTAATCTGCAATTCGACCGGCTTAAAACGCTGGGTGATGAAGTCGCGAATGAGCAGGCGCTGGTGCTTCAGGCGAAAATACCAGGCGCAGCAGAATCTACCGCCGCGTCCGTGGATGCGACGACCATAAGCGCTGAGCCTTTTGTTGCGATAGGCGAGTCGGTCGAAGACGATGACCTTTCTTTTGAGCTCGATGACCTCGATAGCGGAGAGGACGATAACAATCTCGACTCGGAAGACGATCTTGATCTCGATCTTGACCTCGATCTTGACCTTGACCTCGATTTAGACTTAGACCTCGATGACGAACCTGAGCCGACCGTAGCTGATGTAGATCTGGAAAAAGGTTCGGATAGCACACTTGAGCTCGATGATGAATTTGAACCAAGTCTCGATGACCCGTTAGCTGAAACACCAGCGTTTGAGTTAGAGATTGAAGAAGATGGCATTGAACAGGAAGCGCCAACGGTTGTTTTGGAAGCGTCCGCTGACGAACTTTTAAACCTTGATCTTGATGACGATCTGAGTCTCGATGAGGACCTTGGTCCTAGTGGCAAAGATTCAGACGCAACGCTTGAAGTAGATGAGGCAAGCTCTGATCTGACTCTGGTCGATGACGACCTAGACGCTACATTAGAGCTAGACACAACCAGTCTTGACCTTGATGACAATGATTTGGTTGAGCCTTCAGATACAGCTGAAGATTCGGATGAAGATCTTGATCTAGACGACCTTGAGTTAGACGACCTTGAATTAGACGACCTTGAATTAGGCGAAGACCTAGACGGCGACCTTGACCTTGATTTAGACGGCGATCTGGACCTAGATGACGATCTTGACTTTGATGATGACCTGAATCTCGAAATGGATAGTGAGACTAATCCAACGAACGGGACCAAATCTTCTGATGAAGACAGCCCTGAGCGAGACGACAGCCCTGAGCGAGACGACAGCCCTGAGCGAGAAGACAGCCCTGAGCTAGACGACAGCTTTGAACTAGAAGATGACCTGACCGGTGACTTCGGCGAGGACCTTGATCTTGATGACGATAGGCTCGAACTCGACTTAGAGGACTCGGATTTTGATCTTGAGGAAGCGCTGGCGCTTGATGATGCGCTGAACACTGGAGACAAACAGAGTGAGGCATTTGAAATAGAGTTAAGCGATGGCGACTTAGATCTTGAAGGCGATGATATTGATCTTGAAGACGAGTATGAATTCGATCTGGAAGAAGATACTGAAACTAAGCTCGATCTCGCCCGAGCATATATCGATATGGGTGACAAAGAGGGCGCGCGGGAGGTATTAAAGGAAGTGAGCCGCGATGGAACAGCGGCGGAAATCGCACAGGCAAACGAATTGCTGGCATCTCTTTCTGACTAGCCGCGCGTTCATTCGGGATTTATTAAACCAATAGGCATAGCAGGGTGATAGTTTGGCTAGAGTTGCACTCCGCGTTGAATATATTGGTACTCAATTTCATGGCTGGCAAGCGCAAAGCAGTGGCGTAGACACGATCCAAGACTATTTGGAGAAAGCACTCAGCCAGGTTGCAAATCATCCTGTCCAGGTCACCTGCGCTGGCAGAACCGATTCTGGCGTTCACGCGACACATCAAATAGTGCATTTTGATACGGTTGCCAAGCGGCCTGAAAAAGCGTGGATTTTCGGTAGTAACGCGCATTTGCCTGATTCTATTGCCGTTGTATGGAGTGGCTATGTTGATGCTGACTTTAACGCAAGGTTCTCGGCAACAGCGCGTCGCTACTGCTACTATATTCGTAATTCAAGGATTCGCTCCGCAGTAGACGATCAAACTATTACCAGAGATCATCGGCCGCTCGATGCTGGGGCTATGCATTTGGCGGCTCAGTTCCTACTAGGTGAAAATGATTTTTCATCATTCAGAGCCTCTCATTGTCAGTCTCGCACTCCGATGAGAAATGTGACGGCCATTGATGTGTCTAGGGTTGAGGACCTTATCAAGATCGATATCACGGCGAACGCATTTTTGCATCATATGGTGCGGAATATCGCCGGCGCGCTAATGGATGTTGGGGCAGGAATAAAAGCGCCCACTTGGGTAGCAGAATTGCTCGAGTTAAGAGATCGTAATCAGGGAAGTATTACCGCGAGCCCTAATGGGTTATTTCTGGTGGGTGTCACCTATCCGCCCGCTTTTGGCGTTCCTAGCGGGCCTGCGATGCCAATGTTTGATCGTTGATGCTCAGAACTAGGTAGCAGTGCGCCTATTCTGCTAAACTTGCGCACTTTTTTATCACCCCTGTAACCCCAGATGACAGTATGAAACGTACAAGAATCAAGATTTGTGGTATCACCAATATAGACGATGCGCTAGCGGCTATTGACGCGGGTGTCGATGCACTCGGTTTTAACAATTATGAAAAAAGCCCGCGTTACCTGCCGTTGTCGGAGATGAATCAGATTGTCAAACAGTTGCCGCCGTATGTGACGATCGTTGGGTTGTTTGTGAATGCGACTGAAGCCTTCGTCCGCGAAGCTTGTCAACGCGTGAGTTTTGATTTGCTGCAATTTAGCGGTGACGAAACAAGCGAGTTCTGTGCGCAATTTGATTTGCCTTATATGAAAGCTGTCAGGGTCAAGTCACTCGAACAGTTAAATATTGAAGTCTCAAACAATCCGGAGAGTCAGGGTTTCTTATTTGATGCTCATGAGCCTAAATTGTTTGGAGGTACTGGTAAAACATTTGACTGGAAAATGTTGCAACAGCGTGAGCGAGGAACGGGTATGAGTGACTACAGTGTCGTGTTGGCCGGAGGATTGACGCCAGAGAATGTCGGTTCAGCCATCACCACAGTGAGACCGTTCGCGGTCGATGTCAGCAGCGGCGTAGAGTCAGCGCCCGGTAAAAAAGATCGAACCAAAATTCAGAGTTTTATCAGTGCAGCGATAGCTGCCGACAGGAGCAGTAGTTAGATGAGTAACGAGCAATACAACATCCCGGCTGGCAGCAATGAGTTGACCAGTGTTATGCCGGATGAACGTGGTTATTTCGGCCGCTACGGTGGCAAGTTCGTATCTGAGACATTGATGGCTGCAATTAGTGAGCTGGAGACTGAATACAGGCGCCTGAAAAATGACCCAGCGTTCATTGCTGAGATTGAGCAGGATCTCAAAGACTATGTTGGCCGAGAGTCGCCCCTGTACTACGCCGAACGCCTAACTAAACATGTGGGCGGCGCAAAGATCTTACTGAAACGTGAAGATCTAAATCACACCGGGGCGCACAAAATTAACAACTGTATCGGTCAAGCGCTGTTGGCGAAACATATGGGTAAGCCCAGAGTCATAGCGGAAACCGGGGCCGGGCAACATGGCGTCGCATCTGCTACAGTCGCTGCGCGTTTTGGACTTGAGTGCTGCGTCTATATGGGCACGGAAGACATCGCTCGCCAAAGCCTTAATGTATATCGTATGAAGTTACTCGGTGCGACTGTTGTGCCTGTTGATAGCGGCACAAAAACGCTAAAAGACGCGCTCAGTGAGGCGATGAGAGATTGGGTGGCAAACGTTGATTCGACGTATTACATCATAGGCACGGTCGCTGGTCCCCATCCGTATCCCATGCTTGTTCGCGATTTTCAGTCGGTCATAGGGAAAGAAACCAAGCGCCAGTGCCAAGACCAATATGGTCGACTGCCTGATGCGCTTGTAGCTTGTGTTGGTGGTGGGTCGAACGCAATGGGTATGTTTTACCCTTTCATTGATGATTCTTCTGTGCGGCTAATTGGTGTTGAGCCAGCAGGTCATGGTATGGAAACAGGAGAACACGCGGCGCCCTTAAGCGTTGGTTCTGTAGGTGTCTTGCACGGAAACCGGACTTACCTGATGCAAGACGAGGACGGATTGATTCTTGATACGCATTCCGTTTCCGCTGGACTTGACTATCCCGGTGTTGGTCCAGAGCATTCATGGCTAAAGGATATTAAACGCGCAGAATACGTCACAATCGATGATGAAGAAGCGCTGGTTGCGTTTCGTCAGCTCAACTTGCTGGAGGGTATTCTCCCCGCGCTTGAATCGGCACATGCGGTGGCTCACGCGATGAAGATGGCCGCTCAGATGAAACCCGAAGAAATTTTGGTCATTAACCTATCAGGTCGTGGTGACAAGGACATCCCAACGATGGCCGGTATTGACGGTATTTCTTTGTCGTAGCTCGAAGTATTTTTCTAATCGGGTTGATATCGACTTTACAGAACAGGAGTAACAAGTTTGAATCGGTTTGAAGAACGTTTTTCTACTTTGCAAAATAGCGGCAAGAAAGCACTTGTAGTTTACATTGTAGCAGGGGATCCGGAATCAGAGACTACCGTAAAATTGATGCACGAAATGGTGAGCAAAGGCGCTGATATCATCGAGCTTGGTGTTCCCTTCACAGACCCAGAGGCCGAAGGCCCTGTCATTCAGTTGGGACACGAGCGCGCGTTACGATCACGCACTACGTTGACAAACACGATGGCAATGGCACAAGAGTTTCGACTGCAAGACAAAAAAACTCCGATTGCGCTCATGGGCTATATTAACCCGATTGAGGCCATGGGCTATGACGTTTTTGTCGATAAAGCGGTTGAATCCGGGATCGACGGAACCATTATCGTTAATTTGCCGCCAGAAGAGGGAGAAATTCTTGGCGAAGCGATGATCGGGAAAGGATTGTCTCCTATTTACCTTTTATCTCCAACGACGCTGAATGATCGAGCTAAATTGGTCTGTGAGAAAAGCAGAGGCTTCATTTATTACGTGTCTTTGAAAGGCACGACGGGTGCGTCTAACCTCAATTACTCCGAAGTAGAAGAACGTGTCGGAAGATTTAAAGCGATGACAGATACGCCTATTCTAGTCGGGTTTGGCATTAAGGATGCTGACTCTGCGGGAAAGATTTCGAAAATTGCTGACGGCGCTGTCGTTGGGTCTGCCATCGTTGAGCTAATGGAGCAAAACCAATCTGAACCTGAAGTCATTCTAAAAGAAGTAGGTAGCTTGGTCTCGAGTATCCGCAAAGGCATGGATACCGCTCAGTGAGTCGGTCACTGTCCGAGTGGCTTGCGTATATCGAAGTATTGCATGACCGTGCTTGGGATCCAGGTCTGGAGAGAGTTGGTGAGGTTGGTAAGCGTCTAAACGTGCTGCACCCGGGGCGACAAACAATACTCGTAGCTGGTACTAATGGTAAAGGCTCCACATGCGAGTACATCGAATGTTTGGGGCTAAAACAGGGCATGACAACGGGCAAATCAACATCACCTCATTTGCGCCTATTTAATGAGCGTATCGTGATAAATGGTGTCCCCGCTAGGGACGAAGAAATTTGTGACGCTTTTACCGCAATTGAAGCCGCTCGAAGGGAAATATCTCTTAGCTACTTTGAGTTTTCCACTCTGGCTGCACTTTTTTTATTTCAGCGACATAAAGTGGAACTGGCAATCCTCGAAGTGGGCCTGGGTGGTCGACTTGATGCGATGAACATCGTTAACCCGGATGTCAGCGTTATCATGAAGATCGCGTTGGATCACCAGTCTTGGTTAGGTGATTCGATTGAGCAGATTGGCAAGGAAAAGGCAGGCATCATGCGGACGGGTATTCCTTGCGTACTCGGAGAGGCATATATGCCGCAATCGGTGATCGACAACGCAGAGAAACTGAATACACCGCTGTTTAGATGCGGAGATGCCTTTGGCGGTTCCGAGGAATCTGCTTACTTCGCGACAGCAGAGGAGACCCTGCATGTGCAGAACCTGCCTAAAGGTCAGTTACCATTGCCTAGTTTCCTCGCTGCTGTTCAAGCGTTTTATTGTTTGAATCAACAGCCTTCAGGGGATGACTTGTTCGACGTCCGTAAGCAAGCGGCGTTGCCGGGGCGTTTTCAGGTTGAACGGCAAACTAGCACGTTAGTGTTCGATGTGGCGCACAACCCGGATGCTGTAAATAGATTGACCAAAAAATTCCAAGAGACATTCCGGCACCGTCGTTGTCACGCAGTATTTGCGGTTTACAAGGACAAAGATTACCGAGCGATGATTAAATCTATGATGTCGGTGGTCGATGTCTGGTATTTGCCAGAGATTGGCGAGGCACGCGCACTCGAGCCGTCGCTGATTAGGGATACACTTGGAGAACTAGGTGAATCTGATGTCGGTACTTATGGTAAGGTATCGCTAGCCTGCGCAGAAGCTAGCAAAAGCGCTTTGGCCAATAATGCCACAGAACATGATAAAAACGATGTGATACTCGTTTTTGGTACTTTTCCACTGGTTGCAGAAGCACTGACGTTCTTTGGAATACCGATCAAGGGTAACAACGAACATGATAGGTCACTAGCTTTTGGAAACTAAATTGAAGCAACGTGCTATCGGGGCAATTGTCCTCACATGCCTCGCCATTATCCTCCTTCCGATGCTGTTGGACGGTTCGCCGGAAGATAGAGAGAGAGTGCTCGCAGCGTTTCCGGAACCGCCGATGGTTACGTTAACTGAACTTTCAGTCGAAGACATCGAACGCAGAATGCAGCAGGGTGCAAATGCGAGCGCCGCTAAACTCCCAAAGGTGTTAGAGGATAAGACCTCCGACGAGAACGACGCAGAGGCTTTCAAACTTGATGCTAACCAGCTCCCGATTAGCTGGAGCCTCCAACTAGGTAGTTTTGAGAATGCTGATAATGCACGGGCGCTCAGAAAAAAACTCCGGGCAGCCAACCACAGAACGTACATCATCGAAGCTAAAACAGAAAGTGGTAGGACCCTCCGTGTGCTAGTTGGACCAATGCTAGACAAGAATATGCTGGAGCAAGCAGCTACCACGATTGCAGAAAACTTTGGCATCAGAGGGCGAATCGTGCGATACGACATCAAAGATGACAAGGGGCAGGTCGGTGGTTAAGCATGAGCGGAAGCAGCCTCACTCAGGAGACCGAATAATTGGTTGATATGCTGGAACAGGTCACCCTTGTTGATTGGTTGATTACCTCAACGATATTGGTTTCGACGCTAATCAGTCTGGGTAGAGGTTTCGTGAAAGAGGCGCTATCTCTGATAATCCTCGTAGCAGCTGTTGTCATATCAAGGTTGTATGGTGCTCAAGTGGCAACGCTCTTAATTGATCACATTTCCGTACCTTCACTTCGCATGACAGCGGCCTACGCTGGCTTGTTTGCCGGTTCGATGATTGTTGGCGGCATGGTTAACTATTTGGTCGTGCAGATGATTCGGATGGCAGGTTTAGGTGGTACGGACAGATTGCTGGGTATGATATTTGGTTTTGCCAGAGGTGTGCTCATTACGATGGTTGTCGTGGGTATACTGAGCAAACTTCCGTTAAGCGAAGATACCTGGTGGCAAGAGTCGATAGCCATACCTCACGTATTATCGGCTGCTGAAAAGCTTCAGGTATTTGCCAGCGAGTTTTTTGAAAAAAACGCCGCGGGTATTGCAGAACAAGCGGGTTTCGAAAGTCTATAGTTCATTTTTGATTTGAACTATCGTTAAAAAAAGACGGAGTGTTAAGACTATGTGCGGCATTGTGGGAATAGTAGGTAAAGGGCAGGTAAACCATGATCTGTATAACGCACTCACCGTATTGCAGCATCGTGGCCAAGATGCCGCTGGCATCGTTACCTGTGACGGTGACAAACTAAATCTGAGAAAAAGTAACGGTCTTGTGAGAGACGTTTTCCGACAAGAGCACATGAATCGGCTCTCAGGGAATATGGGCATTGCGCATGTTCGTTATCCAACCGCCGGAACTTCAAGTTCTGCTGAAGCCCAACCAATGTATGTGAATTCTCCATTCGGCATTTGCCTTGCCCATAACGGTAACCTGACGAATGACGAAAAGCTCAATGAGGACCTTTTCCGAGCAGATCGAAGACACATAAACACGAGCTCTGACTCTGAAGTACTGCTGAACGTTTTCGCGCATGAACTTCAGGAATCTACGGGGCTGAGACTCGAGGCAGAAGATGTATTCAAAACGGTCAGCAATGTGCATGAACGGGCTATCGGTGCCTATGCTGTTGTTGCAATGATCATCGGGTATGGCATTGTTGGTTTCCGCGATCCAAATGGAATACGCCCTGTTTGTTACGGTAGACGGGAAACTGACAAAGGGCCTGAGTTTATGATCGCATCTGAAAGCGTAGCGCTTGATGTATTGGGGTTCGAATTGATAGCTGATATTGAACCTGGCGAAGCTGTGTACATTGAGTCGAATGGCAAAATCCATAAGCAACAATGTTCGAGGAACCCGAAACACAATCCGTGTATTTTTGAACACGTCTATCTTGCCCGGCCAGATTCAGTGATTGATCAGGTCTCGGTTTACAAAGCCAGACTTAAAATGGGCGAAAAACTGGCGGATAAAATTCTGCGTCACAAACCGGACCACGACATTGATGTGGTTATTCCCATTCCTGATACAAGCTGCACTGCGGCTTTGCCGATGGCACATCGATTAGGCGTGAAATACAGGGAGGGGCTCGTCAAGAATCGCTACATTGGCCGAACGTTTATCATGCCTGGACAGGAAGAGCGAAAAAAATCCGTCCGTAGAAAACTGAACACAATTGAGCTCGAGTTTCGAGACAAGGTGGTTTTGTTAGTCGATGATTCGATTGTTCGAGGTACGACTTCCAGGCAAATCGTCCAAATGGCGAGAGAAGCTGGTGCTCGCAAAGTCTATTTGGCCTGTGCTTCACCCCCCGTGCGACACCCCAACGTGTATGGTATTGATATGCCTGCGGTCGCGGAATTCGCTGCCAACGGGCATACGGAAGCTGAAATCGCAGAGCAAATAGGCGTCGATTGGTTGATTTATCAGGATCTTGCTGATCTTGAAGAATGTGCGTTGGGCGTTAACGATAAAATCAGTAAGTTTGATACGAGTGTGTTTGATGGCGAGTATGTTGCCGGAGGGATTGATCAGTCGTACCTTAACCGAATCGAATCGCTGCGCAATGATAGGGCGAAAAAACAGGAAGCAGCAGTCGAAATGGAACTTATAGAGATTCATAATCAAAGCTGAGTCGCGCAACCTGCCTCTGAGTGAGAAACGAGATGCGAACGATTTTGAAGGACACCATCACTGAACTCAGTGGTGTGCTGTTAGGCAAGGAACATCAAATCAAGTTGTCTTTGGCTTGTCTTTTATCTAGGGGGCACTTGCTCATTGAAGATCTGCCCGGCATGGGTAAAACAACCTTGGCGCACGCGCTGGCTGCTGTTTTAGGCTTGAGTTATAACCGAATACAATTTACTAGTGACTTGCTACCGGCTGATATTCTAGGTGTATCTATTTTTGATAAAGACACCAGCACCTTTTCTTTTCATCCGGGTCCTGTGTTCAATCAACTCGTGTTGGCGGACGAGATTAATCGTGCAACACCGAAGAGCCAAAGCGCGCTGCTGGAAGCAATGGAAGAAAGGCAGGTGACTGTCGAGGGCCAAACCCGCGAATTACCGGCGCCTTTTTTCGTCATAGCAACCCAAAATCCTATTTCACAAAGCGGTACCTTCCCGCTACCTGAATCGCAACTCGATCGGTTTTTAATGCGTATAAAACTCGGTTACCCGGATGTCGCAGCAGAAAGAATACTTTTGCAGGGTGAAGACAGAAGGCTGGTTTTGGATCGTTTAAAACCCACGGTGTCACAGACGCAGTTGTCTGAGTTGCAGCGCCAGTGCGCCTCTGTCAATGTGTCGGAGTCGCTACTGGATTATGTGCAAAGATTAGTGGACTACACACGGCAAGGGGAGGAGTTTGCTTACGGACTTTCTCCTCGAGGTAGTCTGGCGCTGTTGGCGGCGGCAAAAAGCTGGGCTTTACTTGAAGAGCGAAGCCACGTTGTCCCAGAGGATGTGCAGGCTGTTTTACCTGCGATCGTCGAACATCGTGTTCGCGAGGCTTCCGGTTTTATAGCTAAGGATGCGGCGCGAGTGGCTGATCACACAAGCAGCGCGTTAGTTCAACGCTTGTTGACACAGGTTGATATTATCTAGAAAAATTATTTTGTCAGAGCATCGAATGAGAATATGTCACTCAGACCGTTGAGCCGCTTGTTTCAAAATTGGTTAGACAAGCGCATGCCACCGACTAATTCTGTCGCTTTGAACCTAAGAAACGTGTTCATCTTACCGACACGGGAAGGTGTTTATTTCTCCATCCTGATCATTTTTATGATGCTGGCGGGCATCAATTACCAAAATAGTCTGGTGCTCGCGCTCGCGTTTCTATTATTTTCCATGCTGATGATCAGCATACTCCATACCTATCGTAATCTATCCGGCTTGACGTTGAGAAGTGCTGGTTCAAAACCCGCATTTGCAGGTGATGATGCGGGATTCGATGTAAATTTGATCAGGTCCGGTGCTCGAACCTTCGAAGCGCTGCAGCTTGGTTGGCACAGGCATAAAATAACCGGTGCTGATTTGATTGATGATCAACAGCTTATCGTAAATTTATATCTCCCCACACAGAAACGCGGCCTTTTAAATCCAGGCAGGCTCTTAATTCAGAGTTGTTACCCGGTGGGACTTTTCAGGGCTTGGTCCTGGGTTGATCTTGATATGAAAGCTGTCGTTTATCCAAGGCCCATCGTCGCAGGACCAGTGCCGGGCGCGACATCCAATATCGGCGAAGGTGATGCTTTGCAGCGAGATGGTGTCGACGATTTTTACGGGTTTCGCAATTATCAACACGGAGACTCATTGCGTCATGTCGCGTGGAAAAACTATGCACGTTCCGATGAATTGCTGCTCAAAGAGTTTGCTGCTTATGTGGATCGACGAATTTGGCTTGACTGGGAATACCTCTCGGGTGAACCGGCGGAAGTCCGGCTAGGCAAGCTTTGTTTTTGGATTGTGCAGCTAGCTTCGGGGCCCGATGAATACGGACTGAGATTGCCTGGTCTTGAAATAGAACCAGCCAAGGGGCTTGAGCATAGGAATAAGTTGCTGCTTGAGTTGGCTGTTTTTGGCAGCATTGATGGACAAGGGGCGGGGTCAACCTCATGACCTACTACCAAATTCCAAGAAATAGCCTTGCCTGGATGCTTGTTTCTCAGGTGGCGGTCATATTGCCGCACGTCGCGCGGCTGCCGGTCTGGGTGGTTCTGGTGGTTGTCGGTTGTGTAACTTGGCGAACAATGATTTATCAGGGCCGTTGGGCGTACCCTGGTCGTTGGGTGAAGGTTGGTTTTGTTATTACTGGATTAGTCGGCATTCCACTGGGTTACAAGGGTCGGGTTTACGGGCTCGAACCAGCTGTCAGTTTGTTGGTGGTCGCTTACGTTTTGAAGTTGCTTGAAATGCATCAAAAACGCGATGCCTACGTGGTCATTTTACTTGGTTACTTCGTCGCTATTACCGAGTTTCTTTTCTATCAAACAATTCCATACACGCTCTATATGATTGCTGTGGTGACAATGATTACTGCTTCGCTGGTGGGTTTAAACCAGACAAAGTCCCATGTGCGACCGTTTAAAACACTCAAGCTTGCGGCGATCTTGCTAGGGCAAGCGCTACCACTAATGCTCGTGATGTTTTTGCTTTTTCCAAGGATATCTCCATTGTGGAGTATCCCGCTGCAATCGCAGACGGCAAAGACTGGAATCACCGATAGCATGTCTCCGGGTGACATTGCATCTTTGTCCAAATCCGATGGCCTTGCATTTAAGGCAACTTTTGAAGGTGAACCTCCGCGTTTTCCACAGCTCTACTGGCGTGGTTTAGTGTTCTCAAAATACAAGGATGGCATATGGACCCGAGACGATATGCGACCCAGCGTTTGGCGTCATCGACAAGCTGTGCCGGGGTGGGTTGATAATATATCGCCTATCGGGCAGCGCTTTGATTACAGCGTAATGCTTGAGCCGACGCATCAAAACTGGCTTTTTACGCTTGCCGCGAGCGACATTCCTGACGATCGCGATGTGGCCATGGTAAGAGAGCATAGTCTCGTCTACATTCACCGGCGAGGTGTCTCATCGAAATTGAATTATGCGCTGACAAGTCATCTGGATTACCGACTGGATGTTAATCCGAACGCTTTCATTTTACACCGCAACACAATACTGCCCAAAGAGGGTAACCCTGAAAGTCGAATACTAGCTGAGCGGTTGTTTGCTGAATCTACAAATCATAAAGACTACATCCGTCGCATCCTGACGCTGTATAACACCGACGCGTTCTTCTATACATTGCAACCCGGTGCGTTGGGAGAAGACGAAATTGATGATTTTTTGTTTAGCTCTAAACGCGGTTTTTGTGAACATTATTCGAGCAGTTTTACGTTCCTGATGCGTGCTGCTGGCATTCCGGCGAGGGTAGTGGTTGGATATCACGGTGGTGAGTACAACCCCAATGGTAACTATGTCGCCGTGCATCAGTTCGATGCTCACTCTTGGAGCGAGGTTTGGCTTGAGAACGAAGGGTGGGTCAGAGTTGACCCTACCATGGCTGTCGCACCTGAACGCATCGAGCAGGGCATCGAAGCCGCAGTAGCCGAGGAAAACTCATTCCTTTCAGATTCACCGCTATCGTTGCTAAAGTATCGCCAACTGCTTTGGCTTACTGAGATTCGCTTGCAGTTAGATGCCGTTGGTCACTATTGGGACACGTGGGTTGTGGGATATACACCAGCGATGCAATCTGCATTTTTGTCAGATTATCTCGGTGACTTTGATACCAAAAGTCTAGGCGCTGCTTTGCTGGCCACCTTCTTCAGTGTGTTGGGATTGCTTGCTATTGTCATTCTCATGCGTCGAAGTAACACGCCGTTATCTGCGCTTGATCAGGCCTACCTAAATTTTTGTCAAAGTCTCGCCAAACAAGGATTGGCGAGGGCCGTAGGTGAGGGTCCTCTGGACTATGCAAGGCGCATTAAAGCGCAACGAGCCGATCTTGCTGATGCAATTGATCAAGTTACCATGTCGTATGTGAATGCAAACTATGGGGGCGGGGCGCCAGGGGATATCAAGGAAATGAAAAAAGCGGTGAGGCGTTTTCAGCTTAAGACCTTGCTCTGAGTTTTGGCGTCAAAAGCTATCATTATTTCGACTAAATCGTTACTCTTGCGCTCGCGTAAAGGTTGTTCACACACCTGCTAGTCGTCGGTAGAGAAGAAATAGCCGTGCGACAATGGAAGGCAAGTTGCCTTAACTTATTTGCCCTAACTTATTTGCTTTAAAAGGGGCCGCCAAATGCCTCAAGGGCGCATCAACGCTAAGTTTAGAATATGGAAGAGATCAACGAGTTTTTGCATTGTGGTACACCCCAGGCCTGGATCGATGCAGTCGCAGGAGATTTGCCCACGCTGCTGATTGACCATGCTAACTGCGAGAAAAAAGCAGCTTCTACAGCGCTAAACCTTATTTTTCGCTACATCGATAAACCTGAATTAACAATGAAGTTGTCAAAGCTTGCTCGGGAAGAGTTGAGGCATTTTGAGCAGGTCTCAACTCTGATGAAGAAGAGAGACATTGCGTTCGAGCATGTTTCAGCCTCTCGATATGCTGGTGAGTTGCGTAAGGGGGTTAGAACAAATGAACCTTATCGCTTAGTCGATATGATGATCGTGAGTGCGATTGTTGAGGCGAGAAGTTGCGAGCGATTTGAAGCCGTGATTCCTGTTTTAGATGAAGAACTCGCTAAGTTTTATAAATCGCTGCTTAAATCTGAGTCACGACACTTTCAGGTCTACCTGAATTTCGCGAAAAAATATTCACCTGAGGATATCCAGCCGAGAGTAGACTTTTTTCTGGCGCGCGATAGAGAACTTGTCGAATCAGACGATGCCGAGTTCCGATTTCATAGTGGCTCGCCTGTTAAGATTAGTTGACCGCATCGGTTGCTCCTAAGCCTTCACGATTTGGTACGAGACAAGCTCAGGCGCTGTATCCGGCTTGGCCTCAACATACCACGCTGAAGCGTCCCAGTCGCCGAGAACCAGCCTCGTAGCTTGTCTCTTATTCACATTTAGCGTATGCGACGCCGGTCGGTGAGTATGGCCATGAATCATCAGGTTTACGTTAGCAGTCGCCATCGCGTTTTCAACTTCACTGGGTGTGACATCCATGATCTCTGTGCTCATTTCGCCCGTATGTGCCTTGCTTTGCTCTCTTGCGGAAGAAGCGAAAGCTATCCTCTCCTCAATCGTTTTCGTCATAAAATCAGCTTGAAAAGCTGGGTTGCGGAGCATTTTGCGGGCCTCCATGTAGGCGATATCCTTTGTACAGAGGCTATCTCCGTGCATCAGTAAGCAGGGTTTACCGTAAAGATCGATCACAGTCGGATCATTTAACAGGGTCATTCCGGTGAGCGTGCAAAATTGTTCACCTAGCAGAAAGTCCCGATTACCATGCATGAGGTACTTGTTGATAGAAAGTGAGGCCAGCGCATCAATAGCCGGTTGCAGGAAAGGCGGAATAAAATCATCGCCCAACCAGACTTCAAAAAAATCGCCCAAAATATAGAGGCTCTCTGCATGTCTGGCATGGTCATCAAGAAATTTAACAAAAGCTGCCATTAGATCGGTACGATGTTGATCGAGATGCAGGTCAGAGATGAAAAGTGTGCTCATGGTTTTAACTTGTCCGAGATTGTGTATTTAGCGCGAATCATTGAACTAATTTTAATGTTTTTATCGCTGCATTGTTCAAGAATAAAATGTGTTTGGAACTATCTTGCCCGAATTTCGATAAAAATGTCTTTGTCGTTTGACGAATCCGCCAAAGGTTAAGTAGAATGCGCGCTTCGCGTATCAATGAAGGGGGTTATCTTTCTTGGTCGCGCAACCACAGAAAGACATTCGGGGTATAGCGCAGTCTGGTAGCGCGCCTGCTTTGGGAG
>ERZ1048872.453-NODE-453-length-45641-cov-16.195872_pt1 | contig 45641 bp, 57 predicted proteins | sample MGYA00383100_ERZ1048872 | MGnify/ENA primary metagenome ERZ1048872 (study PRJEB29581, sample SAMEA5548370) | metagenome | biome: marine; feature: coastal; material: water | depth 50 m | study: Short-term variability in the microbial, nano- and picoplankton...
ATAAAGTAGAGTGGATGTTAGAGACTGCTGACATTATTGCTTATTTGGAGAAACGTTTTAACTGATACAATTGGTATAACTTGGTGTGATTTATATTGAAGGCGGCACAGTTTCTCAAAAGCAATTAGCCAAAGACCTTTACAGTTTTTGTATCGAGGCGCTAAATATTAAAAGCGCTGTTGATATTGATTTAAGGATTCAAGATGTCAAGGACGCTCAGGCGTGGATAGATTATGAAGGCGAAGGGAAGTTTTATATTGATATCGAGCAAGACTTAACAAACCATCAATTTATTACCACCATTTGCCACGAAATGGTTCATGTGGCACAGTATCTGCGTGATGAGGCTATTAGCGAAAAAGAAGCTTACCAGTTAGAAGTGGATTTGGCAGAGCGTTTTAAATTAATCTGGCAAAAAACTCTTTAATTGCTCAATACTTGCCGCTAATTCAGCTTGAGAATTTGCGGTAATATTGATGTGCCCTAATTTTCTATCAGTGCGCTCTTCTTTGTCATATAAATGCAAGTGTGCATTTGCCAGTTTTAGCACAGTATCAGTGTCGCCAGTTTTGCCAATAATATTAATCATCGCACAAAAAGGGTGGCTTGGTGTGGTGTCGCCTAAAGGTAATCCAGTAATGGCACGCACATGATTTTCAAATTGTGAAGTATTGGCACCTTCAATACTCCAATGCCCAGAGTTGTGCACACGAGGCGCCATTTCATTGGTGATTAACCCATCTTCTGTTTCAAACAATTCAATGGTTAAAATACCCACATGGTCCATTTCATCTAACAAAGTCTGCATATAATGCTGCGCAGTTTTTTGTACTTGAGGGCTAATAGATTGCGCGGGTGCGACAGTCAATCGCAAGATGCCGTCATGGTGTGTATTTTCGACCAAAGGATAGTACTTATGATTATTATTTGCATCACGTACAGCAATGAGTGAGAGCTCTCGTTTAAAGGTAACAAAGCCCTCTAAAATTGATTCAACGCCACACATGCTTTCCCAAGCAGCGTTGATTTGAGTTTTTTCATGGATTAAAAATTGCCCCTTCCCGTCATACCCTTCAGTGGCAGTTTTTAAGATAGCGGGTAAACCCATTGTGTCAATTGCCTGTTCTAAATCTTGTTTAGAATTCACCATTTGGTAAGGCGCACAAGGAATATTGAGTTTGTTAAATAACGCTTTTTCACGGCCACGATGTTGGGTGATAAATAAAGATTTTTCACTGGGGTAAACAGGGGTATTTTTACTGATTTCTCTTACTTTTTCAACATCTGTATTTTCACTTTCAAAAGTAATGACATCAGCAAAATCAACCAAAGACTTGTCGTCATTAATAAACAGTTGCCCCAACAGTGCGGATGGCTCATTTTCAGAAGCGCCTAAAAAACCAAACCGATGATTAAGTGGATAGCCACTAATGGCAAGCATTCTACCGAGTTGACCCGCACCTAAAATACCTATTTTCATTGATCAGTCTTTGGGGTTTGGGTTATCAAGCACATCTTGTGTTTGCTTGGCTCTGAAAGCGGCAACTTTTTCTTTAACAGTATCATTTTCATTAGCAACAATTTGCGCTGCTAAGATACCGGCATTTTTAGCGCCTGCCTCGCCAATTGCCAAAGTGCCAACCGGAATACCACCCGGCATTTGTGCAATGGATAATAAAGAATCTTGTCCACTAAGTGCACGAGATTGAACCGGCACCCCTAAAACGGGCACAATCGTTTTGCTTGCCACCATGCCAGGCAAGTGCGCTGCACCCCCTGCACCTGCAATGATAACTTTTAATCCACGCTTGCTGGCAGTCGCTGCATATTCAAACATTAAATCAGGTGTGCGGTGCGCTGAAACCACTTTGACTTCATGAGGGACATCAAATGCTTCCAGCATTTCTACCGCATTTTTCATGGTTGGCCAATCTGATTTGGAACCCATAATAACGCCAACAAGTGCATTCATAAACTTCTCCAAGGTGCAAGTATTGTTTGAATTATACTTAAAGGGGTTGTCTTACAATAGATTTATACATTTGATATCGGTATTTTTTTCGTTTACAAATTTGTTATGAGATAATCTTTTAAGAGAAACATTTATGTATATTAAATAATTCACACCCTAAATTATATTTGGAAGAACCCATCCCATTGTTTGTCAATAAGCTTAAAACTGGTTTTAATATCTTTGACGCTAAATTTATCTTTCCCAATCAGTAAGCCATTGTCTGCCAGTTTGTGTAACCCATCGTCAACTTCAAAATCAATATTTTGTTTATATTGTTTGGCTAAATATTGTTCAATGGTATTGTCCAATTCTATTTTACTTAGTGGTTCTTTGGCTTCATTTAAAAAATAATAAGCCAATACAATTTCCTTAATTTCTTGCTCGAATGCAGCATCAAGAATATGCGTAAGTGCGCCAAAGTTGTTGTCTAAATTGTGAAAATATAGCTGCGAAGATAAGGTTGCCATATATATTGTGTGCGTTTGTTAAAAATATTCATTATTTGCTTAAACAACACACCCAGCGCAATAACAATGCTAAAAATATTTGATGCTGCAGCAATAATTTTGGTTGTGGTAGAAACAACGCCCAATGCCGTACCTACGCCAGAGGTTAAACTCAGACGAATTTTGTCTAAAGTTTTTAGTTTAATTTTTCGATTATGGAAAAGCATTTCTAAGTCATTTTGAGCGATGTCTTTAAACAGCTTGATAAAAATAAATTCATCAGAAAAACTGGGCGGCAATTTCTTTCGATTCTTCAGCAATTTTTTGATTGTTTTTTTATTGTTTGTCCGACTGATTTTCTCGTCAATATTTTTCAATTTAATGACCAGTAATACACGTTGATATAAAAGCACTTGCTTGCTTTGTTTTTAATTCTGTTCCAATGTCTAAACCAAATGGTTTTGTATTTTGTACCACGTGTGTAGATTTTTAGCACATCAAAATCCTCTAAATTTATTTCAATGTTCAGTCCTGACTGCATTTGTGCTGAAATAGAGCGCTCAATATCTTGGATGGTGAGTACCTGATAATTGGCATCAGTCAATAAGCCGTCAATATCTTGTAATAACCTTGTTTTCTCACCGCTGGTTTTGCTCATATTGACCAAATCAGAATCGGGGTCAAAATTCTGATAATGTTGTTTGACTGCTTCAAGTTTTTTATAAAAATTGAATTGATACAAGGCTTTTAGTAATTGGAACAATTCCCTCAACTCATCGTTATTCACGCATAAATCATCAATAATTTTCGCACTGCTAATAGGAATGAAATTTTGTCTTTTCATAGTGAAAAATCTGGATGTAAAAAAGGCAGATGTCCCGCATCCAGTACAGTGGTTGATACATTTTGTGTCGTGTACCATTTAACGATATCAGCAGGTATTAAGATATCGCGACGCCCTAAAATAGCGTGTACAGGTATGCTCAGTTGTTTGAGTTGTTCGCGCAAGTCGGTATTGAGTAGAATATCCAAACCTTGATTCAGCGCATCAGGGTTTGCGGGTAGGGCATCAATAGACTGATGCAGTGATTTAATTTGTGTTTTATCGTTAGTTTGCAGGCTGACAAAACGCTTTAAACCCTGAGATAGGTTTAATTTTAAGGCACTTGAAAATAACTTGAAATTAATTGCAGCAACGCCATAGTCCCAATCAGTATCTTTAACAAATTTGGGTGTAGAAGCCAACAAAATAAGTTTTGATACATTGGTTTTACTGGCAATATTAATTGCCAATAACCCACCCAAGGACCAGCCTAACAATATTGGATTGTCGGGTAGCACCTTAATAATCTCATCACACCACGCCTCTATTCCACCTTCAACCACATCACTTCTACCATGCCCTGGTAAGTCAATCACGGTAATACGGTATTGTGCTTTATATTTTTCAAGCAAATCTTTAAAGCAATCGCTATTCAACGCCCAACCGTGGAATAACACCAAATCCTTGCCTGTGCCCACTGTATTTTTATAAAGCATCTTTAATTTGCGTTAATAATTGCTCTATTTGCTTTTTTGTGTGATTGGCACTCAGGGTAATGCGCAAACGCTCGGTGCCTTTTGGCACTGTAGGGCTGCGAATAGCACCAACGAAAAATCCTTTTTCAAGTAGCGCCTTACTCATTGACAGTGCTTTTTCACCACTACCAACAATCAAAGGCTGAATGGCGCTATTTGAGTGTGAAATAGGCAATTCAAGTGCTTGAGAAACTTCACGAAAAAAAGCAATATTGCTGTGCAATTTTTCTTGTTGTTCGCCTTGCTGAATAAGCTCTAAACTTTTGAGTGTTGCTACGCACAGCGCAGGTGCAATCGCCGTGGTATAAATATAAGGGCGTGATTTTTGAATTAAAAACTCAATAAAATCTTCATCGCCTGCCACAAACGCCCCCATTGTGCCTGCCGCTTTGCCCAGTGTCGCCATATAAATAGAGTCATTTGGAATATTAGGGGTAAACACCCCAAAACCATGGGCATCATCTTGCATAAACAGCGCACCTGATTGCTTGGCAATGGTGTTGAGTTTGTCAATATCAGCACTGTCACCATCCATACTAAATACACGATCTGTCACCACCAAACCTTGCCCCGATTGTTTTTGTATTTTTCTCTCAAGTGCATTCGTATCGTTATGCAAATAGCGTTGAATCGGCAAGCCAATCAGCTGGTTGGCATCCATCAGTGAAGCGTGGTTAAGTTTGTCTTGCAATACCCAATCCAGTTCATCTTTCAGTGCAGAAAAAACCCCAAGATTGGCACTATAACCACTTGAAAATACCAGTGCGCGTTGTTGTCCTGTGTACTCGGCCAACGCCTCTTCTAATGCTTGGTGCGCCTTAGAATGGCCACTGACCAAATGCGACGCACCAGAGCCTACGCCAAACTCATCTACGCCTCGTTTAAACGCCTCAATCACTTGTGGGTGATTTTTCAAGTCCAAATAATCATTGGAGCAAAAATTTACACAACCATCATCCATCACCTTAACTGAGCGGTAAAGATGTTTTTGTTTAAGTGCGGTAAGTGTTTTATAAAAGTCCATAAATCTATTTTATAGTTTGTACGGTAGCTTGATAATACAATATAATCAAACGCTTGCTATTATTTAGATACATCATGAAAAAAACATTCACCTTTTCACACCCCAAAAAACAAAGACCCAGAGTGGTTGAGGCAATTAAATACGAGCTTAAAAAATATATTAAGCGTGAGCGTAATAAAAAACTACCTAAAGAGGTGGATTTTTGGGACTTTGATTGTCGTTATGGTGCTAACGAGGGTTCTTGTAGCATCATTCATGTTTCTGAAATTAATAAAGTAATCTCAGAGGCTGATGCAGAGGGTTTGGATTCTTTTTTCTTAGAAGTTTTGTCTAAGCCTGGTATGCGAACTAAAAAACCTGACGAGGAAAAAGGAGAAGAAAATTTTCTAGATTAATCTCTGAATTTATCAGACGTAAAATTAAATACAGTTGTTAAAACAAATATTTAGTTAAAATAAATCTATTTTTACCACTCCGTGGCGGGTTTGTTCATTTTCTGCATCGCCAGAAAACGAACCAAAAGAAGCGACCCACTAAAAACCCTCTAAATCAATCTAGGTTTACTACGTTGTATTTGCTAAACTCGCTACGCTCAAACAACGCAAATACAGCCACTCCGTTTCACTAAGATTGCTTTGAAGGTTGTTAAATGGGAAAAGTCAAAAGCCTATCACACATTAAGTATGATAGGCTTTTGATGGGTGTAGGTTGCTATAATATTTTTTATAAATGACTTTAAAAAGTAATTGATTTTTTTTCTTTCTCATTTTTTGTAATTAAATATGAATACGTGGTTAGACGTATAATCAAAACAATTAATAGATAGAGAGTATTACCATATGAATAATGATAAGTTGAAAAAATGGTTGAAATGGCTTAAAGTTATTGAGAAGGATATTCAAGAATTGAGAATAAAACAAAATATATTTTGGGAGGTTCAAGATATTATTAAAAATAATTCTGATTTAGATAAACCAAGCTCTTTTTATAATTTTCTTGGAGATACTTATGTTGCTTATATTTGTATAGGTATTAGGCGACAGGCAAAAGTAGACCAAAATAGTATTTCTTTTACTCGCCTATTGACCGAAATAATAGAGGATCCAGAGATTCTATCAAGAGATTTTTATGTTGGGCTTTATAAAGGTTCTTCTGTTGAGGAGGATGCTAACGACCATTTTGATAAATATTTTTTTAAAAATGGAGAAACTAAAAAAGATTATATTTCCACTGAGTTAGTAGAAGCAGACTTGGTTGCCTTTCAAGAAGCAGTAATAAAAATTGAGGGCTTTGCAGATAGACGAATAGCTCACCATGATTCACGGGAACCTAAGGAAATTCCTAAGTTTAAAGAAGTTGATGAGTGTTTACAAATAATGGACGAATTATATACAAAGTACCATTTGTTTTTTTATGCTCAAGATCAATCTTTGATGCCGGTTTATCAATATAATTGGAAAGAAATATTTGAAGTTCCATGGATAAAATAGACAGATTATCAAGATAAGTTATAGCAAATCTCTCCAATAAACTTTCTCAGCAGAAAAAAATCATTATTAAGAATTTTAAAATTCAAGTTTTAAATCAAATTTTCCATTGGTGACGAGGCACTGGCATAGGCTTTTTTCATCATCCTACCAGCCAGAAAAGATTCTCTACCCGCAATCACAGCGTGCCTCATCGCACTTGCCATAAGGATAGGATTATCCGCATTAGCAATCGCCGAGTTCATCAACACACCGTCACAACCGAGTTCCATCGCCTTGGCGGCATCACTGGCGCAACCAATCCCTGCATCTACCAATACAGGTACCTCAGCATGCTCTTTAATCAGTTTGATATTGGCAGGATTGGCGATACCTTGTCCTGAGCCAATCAGTGATGCCAGTGGCATCACTGCACTACAACCAATATTTTCCAATTCTTTGGCAACGATAGGATCGTCATTAGTGTAAACCATCACATCAAAACCATCACTCACCAGTGTTTTTGCAGCAGATAGGGTTTCGACAATATTTGGATAGAGGGTTTTTTCATCGCCCAAGACTTCAAGCTTAACCAGATTGTGCCCATCCAAAAGCTCACGTGCCAATTGACAAGTTCGTACCGCATCTTTGGCATTGTAGCAACCTGCGGTATTTGGCAAAATCGTGTACTTATCAGGTGAGATAACCTCTAACAAGTTAGGCTCATTTGCATCTTGACCAATATTGGTGCGACGAATGGCAACGGTGATAATCTCGGCCTCAGCCGCTTCTGTGGCAAGTTTTGTTTCTCCAAGATCTTTGTATTTTCCTGAGCCAACCAGCAAACGTGAGTGGTAAGTTTTTCCAGCGATTACTAAAGGTTTATCGGTCATAATGAGATTGATTTATTGCTTCAAATAATTCTAGAAATTTTACCCTAAAGGGCTGTCGTTACTCACTTTGTTCGCACCAATATTGTTCGTACTTTGTACTCACTCGAACCCTCTTCTCGGGTTCTCATTCTGCTCTATCCTTTTTACTTATCGATATTGCAAGTATTTCTTTATTTTACGCCAGTATTTTTCCTTTTCGCAAGGCAGATTTTAAAAATACAAATGAGTTTGGATAAAACCAAATGATTGAGTATTTTTGAAATCTGCCTTGCGAAAAGGAAAAAGACGCAGCGTAAAAGGTAATATGGCGGAGAGTGAGGGATTCGAACCCTCGATAGGGGATAAACCCTATACGCCCTTAGCAGGGGCGCGCCTTCAGCCAACTCGGCCAACTCTCCGAAGAGGGAAATTATACGCTAAGAAATAGTAATTTGAAATAGCGAAATGGCATTAAAAGCCATATTTATATTTAACTTTTACTGCACCAGGGTTCTTACCTTCTAAGCCTTGCATTCTAAATTTAACCTCTCCCCAATCGCCTTCTGCTTGTAGCTTGTCTTGTAAATCTTGTAGTTTTTGTTTGACACCAAGAATCACCCGCTCTCTTTCGCCCCATTGCTCCCTGTTTTCCTCAGGCATACCAATTTTAGGTTGATAATGCAAAGTGTTGTCTCCCAGGCTGTGTCCAATATAAAAGTCACTCAGTAGAGCGTCGTGCTTAATTTTAAAACTGAGTATCTTGTTTTTTAATTTTTGGTTTTCAAGGGCTTGCGTTTCTTCGAGTCCGTGGCGTACTTCTCTAGTAAGGTCGACACTGCCATGTGCCAAGATGCTGGTATTGATTATCAGAGATAAAATAAAAATTTTTTTTAGAAAAACCAACGGTAAATACCCAATGTATTAACACAAACAAAAACAGCGTTTAATAGCACCAATGATTTGTCATTATTTTTAGCGCCTTGAATAATCCAACTGACGGCCGACACCATAAAGAAAATATAGCCAAATTTTGAATAGCCAAAGTTGAGTGCAACCAGCAAACCACCCATAATGCCGGTAATGGTGCCCAGCCACCCCCAAGCGTTATTCACAGAGTTCAAAGTCGTGTGTGATGGTGGCACTTTTACCAAGCATAATCGAAGCAGAGCAATATTTATCAGCAGATAAACTGACTGCTTTAGCCACTTTTTTATCGTTTAAATCCTTGCCTTCAACAACAAAATGAATGTGAATCTTAGTAAATACTTTTGGGTGTTCCTCAGCACGCTGTGCAGAGATTTCAGCACGACAATCGCTGACTTCTTGGCGCATTTTTTTGAGTGTTGAAACCACATCAACTGTCGTACAGCCACCCAGTCCAAGGAGCAACATTTCCATTGGGCGAATACCCAAATTTTTACCACCCAAATCCTCAGGCCCGTCCATCACAACGGCGTGACCACTGGCTGATTCACCAACCATCATCATGCCATCAATCCATTTTACTGTTGTATTCATTTAAATATATCCTCTAAAGCTTTACCGGGGTTTTCTTGGCGCATAAATGCTTCGCCAACTAAGAAGCTGTAAATATTATGTTCGTGCATAAAGCCAACATCTTCTGCAGTCAAAATACCGCTTTCTGTAATAATTAAAGTGTCCTCTTTAATTTCTTTCATGAGTTCAATTGTTGTCTCTAGCGAAACTTCAAAAGTGCGTAAGTTCCTGTTATTAATACCAATCATAGGTAGGCGTAATTGCAATGTGCGTTGCAATTCTTCTTGGTTATGCACTTCAACCAAAACATCCATATTAATGCCAATGGCACGCATGGCAAGGTCTTCCATCTGTGCATCATTTAGGCAAGCAGCAATCAGCAAAATACAGTCAGCACCCAAAGTTCTGGATTCGTAAACCTGATAAGGGTCGATAATAAATTCTTTGCGTAAAACAGGTAACGATACCGCTTTTCGCACATCAACCAAGTATTGATTGTCACCTTGAAAAAAATCTTTATCGGTTAAAACCGACAAGCAAGATGCACCTGCTTGCTCATAACTCTTGGCGATTTCTACCGGGTTAAAATCTTCACGTAACACACCTTTGGAGGGTGAGGCTTTTTTGATTTCTGCAATAATGGCATTTTGTTTTGCATCTGCCTTATCTTTTAGTGCCTGATAAAAATCGCGTGTATCACGGTCTTTATAGGCAGCATCAAGCATTTGTTTTTCCGAGGTTTGTTTTTTACATTCGGCGACTTCAATGGCTTTACGCGTAATAATTTTTTTTAGGATGTCAGGTGTATTCGTCATAGTTTGCTATTTTAAACGATATAATAAGTATTTAGTTTTTGTTAAGTGATAAGCGATGAAATTATTAGATTTTGAAGTGGGTATTGATCAGCCATTTTTTTTGATTGCGGGTCCTTGTGTGATTGAATCTGAAGCATTGGCTTTAGAGACTGCCACGACTTTAAAAAAAGTGACACAGGATTTGGGTGTTAATTTTATTTACAAGTCCTCATACGATAAGGCCAATCGCACCAGCACCAGTAGTTTTAGAGGCTTAGGTGTGGAAGAAGGCTTGCGTATTTTACAAAAAGTTAAAGATGAAGTGGGTGTCCATGTGCTAACCGATGTGCATGAAGACACCCCACTTGATGAGGTTGCTTCTGTAGTAGACATGATGCAAACCCCAGCTTTTTTGGTGCGTCAAACCAATTTTATTCAAAATGTTTGCAGGCAAGGCATTCCTGTGAATATTAAAAAAGGTCAATTTCAGGCGCCTTGGGATATGGGTAATGTTGTTGATAAGGCTTACGAAACAGGCAACAAGTCAATCACAATTTGTGATCGTGGTACTTCGTTTGGTTACAACACACTTATCTCTGATATGCGGGGCTTGTCCACCATGCGCTCAACAGGCTGCCCTGTAGTATTTGATGCGACACATTCAGTACAACAGCCTGGTGGGCAGGGTGGCACTTCAGGTGGGCAAAGAGAAATGGTGCCTGTGGTTGCCAGAGCCGCAGCAGGCGTGGGTGTATCAGGATTTTTTATGGAAACCCACCCAAATCCTGACAAAGCACTGAGCGATGGACCTAACATGATACCTATTGATAAAATGGCGGAATTGTTGAAATCTTTGCAAGATATTGACAACGTCACCAAACAAAACGGCTTTTTAGAAAATCAACTATAACATTGTTGCTATTAAATTATTTGGAAACAATTCAAAAGTCGCTACTCATTTGAGAATTTTCTTAGTTCTATTACTATTTTGCCAAAGTGCTTTCGCTGATAAGCCTGATTTATTTCTACTTAAAAACTACGACAAAAATAAAGCCATTATTGGTTGGGTAATGAGTGAGAAGTTAGATGGGATTCGGGGTTTTTGGGATGGAAAGAAGCTGCTAACGCGTGGTGGCAAAGTGCTGAATCCACCAAAATGGTTTACCAAAAATTACCCACCATTTGCCATTGATGGTGAATTGTGGACTAGGCGCGCGGATTTTGAAAATATCAGTTCTATTGTGCGCTCTCAAGACTCGGGTGAGCGTTGGCGAGAAATAAGCCATCAGATTTTTGAAGTGCCAAAGCAATCGGGTGGATTATTAGAAAGGTTGTCGGTTTTGCGTGCGTATTTAGCAAAAAACCCCAATCCCTTTATTAAGATTATTACTCAAACGCCCATTAAGTCAAAACAACAGTTAGGGGATTCATTAGGCAAGATTACCCGTTCTGGTGGCGAGGGTTTGGTAGTGCGAGACTCAACAACACCTTATCAAACAGGACGACTTGCCAGTGCGCTTAAGGTAAAAAAATATATTGATGACGAGTGTATCGTGATTAAAATACTCGGTGGCAAAGGCAAATATTTAGGGAAAATGGGTTCGCTACAGTGTCGGTTAAAAAATGGCAATGTGGTAAAAATCGGCTCAGGATTTAATGATAATGAACGAGGCAATCCACCTAAAATTGGCACTCAAATTACCTTTAAATATTATGGTTTAACTAAAAAAGGCAAGCATAAATATCCGGTGTATCTTAGAAAAAGATTGACCAACTAGACCAACTTTGGTACACTATGGTCAAGTTTGACTTATAACACGGAGTTTTAGTATGTTAGTGAATGTATCTGAGGCAAAAACAAATTTATCAAAACTGGTGAACTTAGCCCACCAAGGCGAGAAAATCACCATCGCAAAGAACAATTTGCCCTTGGTTGATATTGTTGCACACAAACCTGAAAATAGAAAGAAAATAAAGCATGCTTTTGGTTTGTACAAAGCCTCAAAAATAGATGGTTTATCATTTCAAAAAACAATGAGAGATGAGTGGTGATTGCTGTTTTTGATACCAATATTGTAATTGATTACTTAAACGGTGAAGTTCAAGCAAAAGATACGATTGAGAAGTACACGCAGATTGCCATTAGTGTGATTACCTATATAGAGGTTATGGCTGGCGTTAAAGAGGTGTATAAAAGAGAAGTCGAAGAATTTTTAAACAGTTTCCAAGTATTAAGTTTTAACGAAAAAATGACAAGCGACATTGTCAAGATTAAAAATACATTAAAAATAAAACTGCCAGATGCGATTATTCTGGCAACGGCAAGAAAAAATAAAGCGGTTTTGGTGACTCGAGATTTTAAAGATTTTTCAAAAAATCAAAAAGATATTATTATTCCTTATAAATTGGAGAATTAAAGTGGTAAGAATTGCAGTAGCAGGTAGCACAGGGCGTATGGGTCAAACCATTATTGAGGCGATTGAGCAACATAGTGGTATTGAATTGGGTGCCACCTTCGATAAAGGCGATGATTTAAATGCTATTTTAGATCAGTTTGATGTGTTGATTGATTTTACTCGCCCAGAGGCAACTTTAAATTACTTAGAGGTTTGCCAAGCTGCAGGAAAATCCATGGTGATTGGCACCACAGGTTTTAGCGATGATGCCTTGCAATCTATTAATGAAGCAGCAAAAAAAATGTCCATTGTGTTTGCGCCAAATATGAGTGTTGGGGTGAATCTTTCTTTGAAATTATTAGAAATGGCAGCGCGTGTGATTGGCGAAGATGCTGATATTGAAATCGTTGAAGCGCATCATCGTCATAAGGTAGATGCACCTTCTGGTACTGCTTTGAAAATGGGTGAAGTGGTGGCTAATGCTTTGGGTAGAGATTTATCGCAGTGTGCCATTTATGGGCGTGAAGGCATTGAAAAGCCTAGAGACAGAAAGACGATTGGTTTTTCTACCATTCGTGGTGGCGATGTGGTGGGCGAACATACGGTAAGTTTCTTTATGGAAGGTGAACGTGTAGAGATAACCCACAAGGCCTCATCAAGAATGACATTTGCCAATGGTGCGGTGCGTGCTGCCCATTGGTTAGAGGGCAAAGGTGTGGGGCTGTATTCCATGCAAGATGTGTTAGATTTATAAATCATGTCAAACAATAAAGTACCTCAGTTGTTGTTAGTGACTTATTTGTTGCTATTTGCTGTTTTGGCAATTGCACCTTATGATAGGGCAGTTTGGCTGGTAGAAAATATACCTGTTTGGGTTGTTGTAGGTTTGTTAGTCCTGACCTTTAAGCGTTTTCGATTTTCTAATACCGCCTATTTTTTAATGTGGTTTTTCCTATGTTATCATACCGTTGGAGGGCACTTCACTTTTGAGTTAACCCCATTTGCTTGGGGCAATCATCTGTTGTCAATATTTAATTTTGACTTTGTCCTTCCCGAAGGGCGCAATAACTTTGACCGCTTAGGTCATTTTTTGGTTGGTGTGTTTGCTTATCCAATCGTTGAAGTCAGTCTGCGTAAACAGTGGGTTAAAAGCAAAATGATTGCTTTTTTTCTTGCGGTATTTGCTTTGGGTTTTTGGGCGGCATCTTATGAAGTTGTTGAAATGTATTATGCGGTACTAGAGGGTGGAGAATCTGGTGCGGCTTTTTTGGGTTCACAAGGTGATGTGTGGGATGCACAAAAAGATATGTTGTTAGATATTTGTGGTGCAGTATTGTTTGCCTTATTGGCTTTGTTTAGAAATTATAGGAGAAGTTGATGTTATATGCGATTATTTCTCAAGATGTAGAAGACTCATTAGCAAAACGTATGGCAGTGCGACTTGCTCATATTGAGCGTTTGAATGTTTTAAAAAACGAGGGGCGTTTAATTTTGGCAGGACCCCATCCAGCAATTGATAATAATGAGCCAGGCGAAGCGGGTTTTACAGGCTCATTGGTGGTGGCAGAATTTGACAGCCTTGAAGCTGCGCAAACTTGGGCAGACGCGGATCCGTATTTAGCTTCAGGCGCCTACGAGCGTGTTGTCGTCAAACCATTTAAAAAAGTACTGCCTTAAAAGAGACCTTTACACTGAGACCTTTGCATAAATATGAACAATCATCAAAACACCACCTTTCATCAATTTGGCTATTTTTATAAAACCTACCTTAGCTTTGCTAGGGCTGGCTTTATAAAAATTACCAACTTAATAAAATTTAGCATTTTGCTAATCATCCATATTTATGCAAAGGTCTCACACTAATATGAATAATCATCAAAACCCCAGTTTTCACCCACTAAGCAATTTTGTTAAAGCCAGCTTTAGCACCACTACTAGAGCAGACCTTAACAAAATCACCCATTGGGCAAAATCTGTGATTTTGCTCACTATCCCTATTGACGCAAAGGTCTCCAAATGTCTCTAATTTTCCGACCACTATTTGAAAAAATCAGTTCGACTTATACTTACCTGTTGGCGGATTCTGATACTAAAGAAGCCATTATTATTGATGCAGTAGATGAGACCAAACAGCGTGATATTGGACTGATTGAAGAGTTGGAGCTTAATCTTAAATACATTGTTGAGACGCACGTTCATGCCGATCATATCACCAGTTCTTGCCCGCTTAAACAAAAGTTTCCGCAAGCAAAAATTGTATTGGGTGAGTTTAATCCAGTAGCTTGTGCAGATATTTTGATTAAAGATGGGGAGCGTCTTGCATTTGGCAAACACACCATTCAGGCGATGAGTACGCCTGGACACACTAATGGCTGTATGTCGTACATTGTTGGTGATAAGGTATTTACGGGTGATGCACTGTTGATTAGAAGTTGTGGACGCTGTGATTTTCAGGAGGGTTCTGCAGACAAATTATTTGATTCTATTCAGAAATTATTCACGCTACCCGATGAAACTTCTGTTTACCCTGCCCATGATTATGGCGGACGAACGGTCAGTTCTATTTGGGAAGAAAAAACCTACAATGAAATGATTGGCGGTGGTGTCAGCAAAGAAGAATTTGTTCGTCGTGTTGATGCGATGGATTTAGCGCTGCCTGCTAAAATTCATGTGGCTGTGCCTGCCAATCAAGTGTGCGGCTCAAAAATTCTATCTGATGGTTAATGGTTACTCATTAGACCCTCACCCTAAAGCCAACTTTGCCAAAGAGCAATTTGCAGTGATACGATTGCCGCGCATTAAGCGTGAGCGTGTGCCAGCGAGCAGTGTTGAGGTGGTGCAAGATTTGGAAAGTGCAATGGAAAAAGCCAATCCTGACAAACATTTTTATGCGGCTAAAGTAACCGGTCCTGCCCGCTCTTCTGAGGGGACAATGCTTTATTATATTAACGAAATTTATCAATGAAGCATTACTGGCTTAGTGTCGTTTGTCTATTATTTGTATCAATAGTTTATGCGGGTGAACATTTAGACATTGAATTAGATTCTGGTGATGCGATTAGTATTGATGCTTACAAGGCAAATGGGGAAACTTTGTTTTTATACCTGCCATCAGAACGTGGGCTTGGCAAAGGCTATGTCTCTACCGCACAACAATTAGCCTTTGATGGTCATGATGTGTGGGTGGCTGATTTGCACAGTAGCTATATGATTCCCAAAAGTCGCAGCAGTATTAATCGTTTTAATGCCAATGACTTACTCGGACTACTCGCCCATGCTAGAGAAAAATCTTTTAAAAACGTTTACTTTATCAGCTCTGGGCGAGGCACACAATTGGCACTTAAAATGGCTTACTATTGGCAGTTAAAACATCCAGATTCTCATTTACTCAAAGGGCATATTTTTCACTCACCGCACCTCATTGATGGCAAGCCTGATTTGGGTAGTGCAGCGCGCTATGTCAATATTGCCAAGCACAGCAATTTACCTATTTATGTTTTATTGCCACAATTTGGCACAAAGTTTTTACGCGGTAATGAGATTGTAAACAAACTTCAACAAGGTGGTAGCCCGGTATTTTTGCACCGTTTAACAGGCGTGCATGGTGGCTTTCACATGCGCAGAGAATCAGACTTATCAAAACCTGGCATAAAAGCAAGAGGAAATTTGACAGAGACTTATCAGAATGCTGCACAGTTAATGAAAGCCATGCACGCACCTAAAATATTAACAACCGATAAAAATTTAAATACAAATGCCAAGGTGGTTTTTAGTGAGTCAGTATTGCAAAAATATCAGGGTAAACAAAACCTACCACTAGAATTAAAAACACTGGAGGGCAAGACACTCAACATAAATGATTATAAAAATCAAGTGTTGTTGATTAATTTTTGGGCGAGTTGGTGTAATCCCTGTGTAACAGAAATCCCTTCATTAGTGCGCTTGCAGGAAAAATTCAAAGGACAAAACTTCAAAATTATTACCATTAATATTGGTGAATCTAAAGAGAGAATTGTCAAATTTGTTAAAAAAGTTGGCTTGACTTTGCCCGTGCTATTTGACCCTGATGGAGAGGCAACCAAGGACTGGGGCGTGTATGCCTATCCCTCTAATTTTTTGATTGATAAACAAGGGGTTATTCGTTATGGTTATCGGGGTGCTTTAGAATGGGATAAGCAAAGCGTTGTAGAGACGATTAAGACATTGCTGTGAAATACGATATTATTATTGTTGGTGCAGGGGCGGCGGGGCTAATGTGTGCTGCACAAGCACAACAACGCGGGCGTAAAGTTTTGTTGATAGACAAGGCAGAAAAACCAGGCAAAAAAATTTTAATCTCAGGTGGTGGACGTTGTAATTTCACCAATTTGCACATTGACCCAAAAGCCTATATTTCTAACAACCCTCACTTTGCCAAATCTGCTCTGTCGCGTTACACCCAATGGGATTTTATTGCGTTTTTAGAAAATGCAGGATTGCATTGGCAGGAAAAAACCTTGGGGCAATTATTTTGCGATGAAAAATCAACCGCGGTGCTTGATATGCTCTTAGATGCGTGTCAACAAGCAGATATCTTGCTCAATACCAATATTCAAAATATCAATCATCAAGACGGTTATGTATTAACCACCAATCAAGGGGTTTTTCAAGCGCCCTCACTGGTCATTGCCACAGGCGGTGCCTCTATTCCAAAGATGGGTGCAACGGATTTTGGATTACAGGTTGCCAAGCAATTTGGGCTTAAATCAATTGCTTTTAAGCCTGCTCTGGTGCCATTTACTTTTCATCAGTCTGATATTGATCGTTATTTTAAAGATTTGTCGGGGCTCAGTGTTGATGCACTTGTTAGCTGTAACGGGCAAAGTTTTAGAGAAAGTATTCTGATTACGCATCGGGGCATCAGTGGTCCAGCAGTATTACAAATTTCTTCCTATTGGAAAAAAGGCGACGAAGTTATCTTTAATTTGTTGCCTGATTTGAATGCAAGTGATTGGTTGCTACAGATGCGCGATAGCCACCCTAAATCTGCATTAAAAACCGTTCTAAGTACTTATTTTCCAAAGCGTTTGGCGATTCGTCTAGCAGATACATTGTTAGATAAAGCTTTATCCGATAATGCACTGAATCAAATTAAAAAAGTGGATTTAATGGCTTTAGGTGCAAAACTCAATCATTGGGCGTTGACACCTGGCGGTACCGAAGGCATGCGTACAGCAGAGGTTTGCGTGGGCGGGGTTAGTGCCAATGAGTTGTCTTCTAAAACTATGGAATCCAACAAGCAAAAAGGCTTGTATTTTATTGGCGAAACAGTTGATGTCACAGGTTGGCTGGGTGGTTATAATTTTCAATGGGCTTGGTCGTCAGGATGGGTAGCTGGACAAGTTGTATAAATAGGGATGATGATGTTTATTAAAGATTTCAAAGACAAGCTAAAATACCAAACAATTGAGTTAAAAAAAAGCGAGATTTTATTTCGACAAAACACAAAGGTTGAGCGTTTATTTTTCCTTGAAGAGGGTAGAATTAAGTTGGTTCGAGAAACAATAGATGGGCAATCTTTAGTTATTCACACTGCTTATTCACAAGAAACATTTGCTGAAGCGTCACTTTTTTCAGATAAGTACCATTGCCATGGCGTTTGCGGTTCTGCATGTACGGTGTTGTCTTTTTCTAAAGATGAGGTTTTAAAGTATTTACAAACACATCCTAAGGTTATGATGAAGTTGCTAAAGATTTATATGCAACAAGTGCGGGATCTAAGATTGCTGAATGAAATTAAAAGCATTAATAGCGCTTATGAACGAGTATTGGCGTTTCTTAATGCTGAATCTAATGAAAATTCTGAACTGTATTTTTCTTGTTCACTTAAAGACATGGCACAAAAACTAGGTTTAGCACACGAAACTTTTTATCGCACTTTAAAAATACTTGAGAGAGAAGACAAGATTAATCGACAAGACAATTATATTAAAATTATATGATTTGAATCATAGTCTAATAATTAAAATTACCGTACAATACGTTTTATAAGACCCCTTTAAGTTTGACAATATTTTTCTTATAAAGAGAGCAAAGTGAAAAAAGCAATTTTATTTTTTGCATTAATGAACGTGTTGGGAATAACGCAAGCTGCAATAGACAATCGTTATCACCTAGGCTTTAACGATGAAGAAAAAGCAGAATTTTTGAGTGAAATGAGACAAATGCTAACTAGTATTCAGCAAATTACACTCGGCATTGGCACTGGAAATAAAGCCATGGTTATCAAAGCAGCACGCTATTCTGGCAATCGCATGGCAAGAGCAACACCTCAGTCTATTAAAGACAAGACACCCGTATCGTTTGAGAAAATTGGTGGACCAACGCATATGATGTTTGAAGAATTAGCGATTAATGCAGCGGAGGTGGATGATGCAGATGATATGAAAGATTTAGCAGAATTTACTGCTAAATTAATGCTTAATTGTTTGGCTTGTCACGAAGCATTTACAGTTAATTAAATAGAAACCTTTGTATAAATATGAATAATCATGTTTGAATTTGGCGAAAAAGTACAAGGTTATGAAGTTCTGGTGTTTAATGAGCGGGAAGTAAGGGCTGCAGCAGGCATTGTATTTTTGTTTGCTTTTATGGCTTTTATGAATGGTTTTTTAACGGGCAATAATGAACCAACCAAGTTGATGGTTTCGGTGTTTTTATTTGATTTTTTTATTCGGATTTTCGTCAATCCTAAATATGCACCTTCTATGGTTGTTGGTCGCTGGGTAGTAAACAATCAAACCCCTGAATATGTAGGTGCACCACAAAAACGCTGGGCTTGGGCATTTGGTTTTTTTCTGGCGTTAGTGATGTTTTATTTGGTGGTGTTAAATGACATTCGTGGTCCTATTAACATTTTGACCTGTGCTTTATGTTTGGGCTTGTTGTTTTTTGAGGCGGTATTTGGTATTTGTGCAGGGTGCAAAGTCTACAATATATTCCACAAAGGTGGTGCGCAATATTGCCCCGGTCAGTCGTGTGATATGACTCGAGACCAAGACACAATTCAGCAACTTAACTTTGTGCAAAAGGTGATATTTACAAGCTCGATATTAATACTGTTGTATTTAATGTTCGGCGATATTATTAAAACATTATTTTTTTAGGATAACCTATATGAAAAAAATTATCATAACCACATACATTTTGTTATTTTCTCTACCCTCTTACGCCAGTCTTGAGGTACAAAAAGTTAGTGATAACGTTTATGCCTTAGTAGGAGAATTATCCCAAAGGTCGGAAAGTAATTTGGGCAACAACTCTACACATGGTGTTGTTATTACCGATGAAGGGGTGATATTGATAGATTCAGGGGCAAGTTATCTTGGTGCTAAGGAAATTCATAAGACCATTCAGACACTAAGCGATAAACCTATTAAGATTGTCATTAATACTGGTGGGCAAGACCATCGTTGGCTTGGTAATGACTATTTTGCAAAACTTGGCGCTAAGATTATTGCTTCGAGTAAAGCAAGAGAAGACCAAAAAGTAAGGGTTGAACAGCAGATTGCAAGGCTCACCCCACTTATTAAAGACAGTTTAAAAAATACAAAACCTGTTTTTGCAACTGAAGTTTTTAACGACAAAAAAGAGATTGAATTGGGTGGTGTTAAGTTGGCGTTACATCATTTTGGTTCAGCACACACACTTGGGGATATTGTTGTTTGGATGCCAAGCAGCAAGATTATGTTTACAGGTGATATTGTTTTTAATAACAGGATGTTGGGTGTTGGCCCTGCCAAAAATTTTCAAAGTTGGATTAAGGTTTTTGAAAAAATGGCAAGTTTTAAACCAGAATATATTGTCCCAGGTCATGGTCGTGTATCTGACTTATCAACGGCAAGCAACGATACGTATCGTTATTTAGTTTTTTTAAAAACAGAAATTGCTAAAATTTTAGACAATGATGGCAGTATGTTAGAAGCCAGCAAAATCAATCAATCAAAATTTCATTATTTAAAAAATCATGAGTCTATTGCCGGAAAAAATGCACAATGGGTGTTTGAACAAATGGAATTTGATTATTAATTTAGGAGGTAATATGAAAAATAGTTTAATTATTGTTTTGCTGTTGGCTGTTGGTGTTGCAATATGGTTTGGTTTTAATAGCAGTCAAACAACGAACAATCAAGAAAAAATGGCTAAAGATTGCGAAATTCCAGACTTTGCAAAAGCCATTGGGCATGAAGACAAATGGCTGTTACACAATGGCTGTCCACCACGGGAAAAAATCAAGTAGGAAAAATATAAACAGCCGGACTTAAATAATCTGACAAGCCTCATCAAAACTTAAGCGTGGTGAGCGCGGGAAAAGTTTTTCTTCGTCACCGTACCCCACAGCGCAAATAAAGAGTGATTTTGTGTTGCCATCTGAGAAAAACGCCTGATCCAGTGTTTCAGCATTAAAACCACCCATCGGACCACAATCCAGACCTACTGAGCGTGCTGCCAACATGAAATAAGCACCTTGCAGAGTAGCGTTCATCTCGCCGGCTGATTTAATCTTTTCAGGTTTGCCTTCGTACCAACTTTTGGCATCAGTATGCGGGAAAAGTTTGTCTAATTTTTCATAAAACTTTGTGTCATAAGCAATGATTGCCACCACAGGGGCGCTCATTGCTTTATCAATATTGCCCTCATCTAGGTGCGGCTTAAGTTTTTCTTTGGCTTCATCAGATTGCACAAAGGCGATGCGTGCAGGGCAGTTGTTGGCTGCAGTGGGTCCAAACTTCATCAGTTCATAGATTTGTTGAATTTGCGTTTTAGATACCGGTTTATTCAGCCAACCATTTTGGCTTCTTGCATTGCGAAATAAAGTATCAAGCGCGTCCTTGTTCAGCATAAAATATCCCCGTAAATGATTAAAACATTAAAACTATGTTAGATTATATATTTTTTGACACAGCGCTCTCGCAAAAATTCAAAGACCATTTAACAAAGGTGGGTATAGAATTTAAGGTTGAAAATGATGATAACTTTGGTTCGGTACAAGGTGAAATTGTTTCTATTAATGACGATACCAGCGATGATATTTTGGATGAGTTACAAACTTTATACGATGAGTTGCAAGATGAATTAGAGCAAATACTTGAACAAAATGAAGAGGGTTTACTCATGAATGCAGCGGGCATGCAAACCCAACTCAAAGACGGCACTATATGTACACTAAGAGTAGAACCCAGCATTGTAACACGCATTTTGACTGTGTTAGAATTTGACGAATTGCAGGCATTTGTTGATAATATCGCTAAAAGTGTCGAAGAGCCTGACAGCGGACATTTTTGTCACAATATAAATAAAGAGTAAAGATGAAAAAAATTACAATTATTGGCGCAGGATTTGCAGGGCTGAGGGCTGTTAGAACCTTACGTAAGCAAAACAAACATTGTGAAATTACCTTGATTTCGCCCAGACCAGAGTTGGTGTATATGCCCAGTCTGATTTGGGTGCCTTCGGGGGCGGCCAGCAAAAAAGACATTGTGATTCCACTAGACAATTTTTTTCAACGCATGAAAGTTCGCCATGTTGCAACAGAGGTGGAGAAATTGGAAAGCGATGGTAGAGTGGTGGTGTCCACAGATGGTATCAGAATTGAAAACGATGCGTTGATTATTGCTTCAGGTGGGCGCTTTATTAAAAAATTACCCGGCATTGAAAATGCCATCACACCTTGCGAAGGGTTCAGTGCTGCAGAACAAATACGCGACAAGATAAAGGCAATGGATAGTGGTAATATTGCCATTGGTTTTGCTGGCAATCCAAAAGAGCCAAGCGCAATGCGTGGCGGCCCGATGTTTGAATTTTTGTTTGGCTTGGATACACAATTACGCCAAGAAGGGCGACGTGATAAATTTAACCTCACCTTTTTTACCCCTGCTGAAAAACCTGGTGCGCGATTAGGAGAAAAAGCCGTTAAAGGCTTACTTGCAGAAATGAAGAAGCGCAATATCAAAACCCATTTGGGCTTTAAAATGAAAAAATTTGAAGCCGATAAAGTCGTTACTGAAGGCGGTGAGTTTGCTGCCGATTTAATTTTGTTTATGCCAGGGATGACAGGCAACCAATGGTTTGACAACACCGAGCTTGCTCGCAGTGAAGGTGGCTTGTTAAAAGCAGATAAGTTTTGCCAAGTTGAAGGCGCTGATAAAGTTTTTGTGGCGGGAGATTCTGGCTCATTTCCAGGTCCCGATTGGATGCCAAAACAGGCGCACATGGCAGATTTGCAAGCCGAAGCTGCGGCTAAAAATGCACTCGATATGTTAGATAACAAACCTTCAAGTCATACTTTTAAGGTTGAGTTGATGTGTATTGTGGATTCAAATAACAAAGGCATGTATGTCTCACGTACAATAAAAAGTGGCTTGATGTTGCCAAATTGTCGCTTAATGCACACTGCTAAGAAATTATTTGGCTGGTGGTATTTACGTCAATATCGATAAGCAAACGATGACTCCGATAATGAGTAGTTGACACTCATATGTATATATTGTACAATTGGTACAACTTATAATTAAAAAACTGGTGTGTCAATGGCGACTACTATTTCTACAGCAAATGCCAGAAAAGATTTTTCTGACATTATTAATCAAGTGAACTACGGTCAAGAGCAGGTGTTACTTACTCGAAGAGGCAAAGAAGTGGCTGCTATTGTTTCGGTTGAAGAATTAAAATTATTACAAAAAATTGAAGACTTTGTGGATATTGAGGATGCAAAAAAAGCGTTGGCGTCTCATGAAGACAATATCTCCGCTAAAGAGGTGTGGGCGCAATTAGGGTTGTAAATGCAATACTTAATTGAGTTTAGACCCAGTGTTGTTAAAAACTTAAAACGACTTCCAAAACACGATTTAATAAGGATTAAGAACAGAATTGAAAGTCTCACTGAAAACCCAAAAGGTATTCATGCATCTAAGTTAAAAGGCAACAACCCATTTTATCGAGTTCGTTCTGGGAAGTATCGAATTATCTACCAGATCAATAACGATAAATTGGTTATTTTGGTTGTTAAGGTTGGACACAGAAAAGATGTTTACAAATACCTGTAATTTTTATTAAGAAATAATATGTCAAATTGTCTATTTTGTAAAATTATTAAAGGTGAAATACCTTCGGAAAAAATCTATGAAGATGAGAATGTGTACGCCTTTCATGATATTGACGCCAAAGCACCCCATCATTTTTTAGTGATTCCTAAAAAGCACATCGCTACTTTAAATGATGCTGACGATGCGACTTTATTGGGTAAATTAACTTTAACAGCCAGCAAGATTGCTAAAGAGTTAGGCTTTGCCACAGAGGGTTATCGGGTAGTGATGAATTGCAACGAAAATGGTGGGCAGGCGGTTTATCATATTCATCTGCATTGTTTGGGGGGTAGAGCCCTAACCTGGCCACCTGGCTAACTTTTAGCTGCGTCTTTTTTGCTTTCTATTTTGTTAAATAGCCCAATTTAGACCCAGACCAGGTTTGGGTCTAAATGCTTGTAAAGGTTGGTTGTTTCATTATCTGAAATTCCATTTTTTTTATAGGTTATTTTTATCTCAATAAAGGTTAAAATTCATGCTTTGTTTTATAATGACCTTACTATGAGCAATGAATTTTTAGACAGACATATTGGACTCAATGAGGCAGATATTGCCTCAATGTTGGGTGCTATTGGCGAACAGTCAGTGGATGATGTAGTTTCTAAAACAGTACCTAAGGATATTTTGTTCGGTAATCGAATGGATATTGAGCAGGGCATGAGTGAACGTGATACTCTGGCGTTGGCAACCAAGTTAGCCGCTGAAAACACCCTTGCCACAAATTTCATTGGGCAAGGTTACTGTGGCACATTAATGCCAAGTGTTATTCAGCGCAATATTTTGGAAAATCCAGGTTGGTACACGGCTTACACGCCTTATCAAGCTGAGATTTCACAAGGGCGTTTGGAAATGTTGCTTAACTTCCAACAAATGATTATTGATTTAACGGGCATGGATATTTCTAATGCATCGCTACTTGATGAACCAACGGCTGCCGCTGAGGCGATGATGATGGCACACCGTGCCAATCGCAAAAATAAATCTAATAAATTTCTGTGCGATGTGAATACACATCCGCAAACCCTGACAATTTTGCAAACACGTGCCAAACCACTTAACATTGAGTTGGTGGTAGAAGATATCCAAAATGATGATTTTTCTGATTGTTTTGCGGTACTTATGCAATCACCAGGTACCAACGGTGAGGTACGTGATCTGAGCGACGACATTAAAAAAGCCAAAGCACAAAATGTGTTAACCATTGTTGCTTGTGATATTTTGGCACTGACTTTAATCAAACCCCCTGCAGAAATGGGTGCAGATATTGCCATCGGGAGTTCTCAGCGTTTTGGTGTGCCAATGGGTTTTGGTGGCCCACATGCTGCGTTTTTAAGTAGCCGTGATGAATTTAGACGCATGATACCAGGGCGTATTATCGGTGTTTCACAAGACGCGCTTGGTGCGCCAGCAATGCGTATGTCGTTGCAAACACGCGAGCAACATATTCGCCGTGATAAAGCAACCAGCAATATTTGTACCGCACAAGTTTTATTGGCGGTATTGGCAGCCGCTTATGGTGTGTATCATGGCGCCAAAGGTTTGAAAAAAATTGCAAGCAATGTACATTCAAAAGCTTTAACACTTGCTCACAGTTTTACTGAGGCAGGATTCACCTTGGCAAGTGCACAATTTTTTGACACCATTACGGTTAATACTGATAAGGCAAAAACGCTGTTTAACCAAGCGCGAGAAAAAAATATTAATTTACGCCTATTAAGTGAAAATCAGCTTACTATTGCCGTTGATGAGGCAACCACTGACGAAGATTTATTGGCATTATTAGAAGCACTTTCAATTCCTTATAAGGCCAGCAAGCAAACCACCAATATCACCACTGAAACAGCCAGAAACTCTGAATACTTAACGCACCCAGTGTTTAGTTTGTATCACAGCGAAACCGAAATGATGCGCTATTTAAAGCGTTTAGAAAACAAAGACATTGCGCTTAATCATTCAATGATTGCACTGGGTTCTTGCACCATGAAACTCAACGCTGCCACGCAAATGTATCCAATTAGTCTGCCAGGTTTTTCGCAACTGCATCCTTATGCACCAGTCGAGCAAACCCAAGGTTACCAGCAATTGTTTAAAGATTTAGAACATGCACTTGCACAAGTAACAGGCTATGATGCAATCTCATTACAACCCAATGCAGGCTCTCAGGGAGAGTTTGCAGGGCTTTTAGCCATTCGTGCCTATCATAAATCTCGTGACGAATCACACCGCAATATTTGCCTAATTCCCTCATCTGCACACGGCACTAACCCTGCCAGTGCGGTGATGGCAGGGATGAAAGTGGTGATTGTTAAATGTGATGAATCGGGCAATATTGATATTAATGATTTGCAAGAAAAAACACAAAAACACAGTGATAATCTTGCCGCTATTATGGTGACTTACCCATCGACACATGGTGTATTTGAGGTTGAAATCCAAAAAATTTGTGACATTATTCACAGCAGCGGCGGGCAAGTTTATTTAGATGGCGCTAATCTCAATGCCATGGTAGGCATTACCCGCATGGGCGAATTTGGTGCCGATGTATCGCACATTAATCTGCATAAAACTTTTGCCATTCCGCATGGTGGTGGCGGTCCTGGTATGGGACCAATTGGCGTTAAGGCACATTTGGCAGAATTTTTACCAGGCAATCCATTAGAAAGAGATTCAAATGCAGTGTCAGCAGCCATGCATGGCTCTGCTTCAATTTTGCCGATTTCATGGTCGTATATTAAATTATTAGGCAAATACGGCATGCAGCGCTCAACCGAAGTTGCGATTGTCAGTGCCAATTATATTGCCAATGCACTAAAAGACTATTTCCCAATTCTCTATCGAGGTGAGCAAGGCATGGTGGCGCATGAATGCATTATTGATATTCGCCCGCTCAAAGAAGCCAGTGGTATTAGTGAAGAAGACATTGCCAAACGTTTAATAGACTATGGGTTTCATTCGCCAACCATGTCATTTCCAGTTGCAGGTACACTGATGATTGAACCAACTGAGAGTGAATCAAAACAAGAAATTGACCGCTTTATTACTGCGATGGTTGCTATCCACGATGAGATTCAAGCTGTCATTTCTGGAAACTGGGACAAAGACAACAACCCACTTAAAAATGCACCACACACAGCACTTGAAATGGCAGGCGAGTGGAACTATCCTTATTCACGCACCACCGCACTTTACCCTGTTGAGTCTTTAAAACAGAATAAATACTTCCCACCCGTCAAACGTATTGACAACGTCTATGGTGATCGTAATTTATTCTGTTCGTGTATTGCAACAAGCGAGTTTGAATGATGTTACAGTTTTGAGAGCTGTGTTATTTTGTTGGTAATTTCTTCAGAATCCCATTCAACACCACCAAACAGGGTATAGGCAATTTCCCCTTGTTTATTTATTAAGAAGTTTGAAGGCGCTGCAAATACATGCCATTTTTGCACACTGGAGCCGTCTTCGTTCATCAATATCGTAAATTCTGGCTTGACAATTTTTGCAAATTTCTCAACTTCAGCTTTGGTTTCTGCCATGTTAATGGCTAAAATTTTAAAAGGCATGCCCGCTTTTTTGAGTTTGCTCTGCAAGTTGTTCATCGAGGGCATTTCTTTAATGCAAGGCGGGCAATAGGTTGCCCAAAATTGCACCAAAACTACGCTGCCTTTATATTGCTCTAAGGTATGTGTTTCACCTTTTAGGTCTTGTAAGGAAAGTGTTGGGTTTTTAATTGACCCAGTATATTCTTTCAGCTCTGCTGCACTTGTGTTTAGTGTCATTATAAATAATAACAATAAAAATATTTTTTTCATTTAGTTTCCTTTTTGCAAATAAAACAAGCTCACTTTAATTAAACCAGACAGCTGTGAAGTAACAATGTCTTCCGCTCTGTTGGGGTCTTTGCGCTGGAAAAAATATCCGCGAACACCTGGTATGATTTTAGAGGTAACTTGACTGCCACCTGCTGCTAATTTTTCACTCAAATGTTCAAGCCCCCATCTGTTAGGCGTTCTGCCACTTTCTAACACCATAATAGGTGTTTTTGTTGCACCAACTGCTTCGATGTATTTTGGCTCAACACCTGGTGTAGGTTTGCCATCATTGAGTCTAGGAAAGAGCAATATCAAACCTTTTAAATTATTAATACCTGGATGTTTTTTATGCCATTTTTCTGCGGCACGCAATACGAGTTGTGTGTCAGGTCCAGAGGCGATTAAATAAACATCTTTGCCGGTTTTTGTGGCTTGTTGAACAATGTATGATAAATCTTCATTCTTTATTTCTGCATAGCTGCTACGAGCCTTGGGTAGCATATAAGTGCTAAGAATATCTGGCATCCAGACTTCAATACCGTCTTCAGATAAAGATTGAGCAATAGATTCTTCATTGATGCTTTTACCGAAATCGCAAGGAAAGCCGAGCAGCAAGGTATTGCCTTTTGTAGGAAAAATTCTAAGCTCTACATCTTCTCCTGACGGCGTTTCAATAACAGTCACTTCTTGGGCAATCGACAGCGTGCTGAAGATAAAAAACCCAACCAAAGTAATTTTTCTGATACTATTTAACATATAGTTGCATTATATAGTATATTAAAATACGCTTATATACTTATTTTTACATCCACAACATTAAATCATGAAATTATTTTTATTATTAATATTTTGTTTAAATACAGGCATAATTTACGCACAAGATGTATATGAAGAGGCGGCATTGCTTGAGTCAAATATAGCAAATGGTAAAAAAGTTTATCAGCTATGTGCAAGTTGCCATTTACAAAATGGCTTGGGTAAAAAAAATGGCAGTTTTCCTGTGATTGCCTCTCAACACAAAAGTGTCATTATTAAACAACTTAAAGATATACAAAGTAAACATCGTAAAAACCCCACCATGTATCCTTTTTCAGATGTAAAAACCATTGGCGGTACACAAGCCGTCGCTGATGTTGCGGCTTACATACAAAGCCTGCCAAGTGGCGACAGTAATGGCGTTGGTGTAGGGGATAATTTGGCTTTAGGCAAGCAGATTTATATAAAAAATTGTATTGTTTGTCATGGCCCACAAGGTCAGGGTAATGTTAACTTTGTTTTTCCTAGAATTAAAGGCCAGCATTACAATTATTTATTCCGCCAACTCAAATGGATTCGTGATGAATACCGTGTTAATAGCAATAAAAATATGTTGACTCTGATTAAACCTATGTCAGATGAAGAATTATCAAGTTTGGCAGACTATATCTCGCGTCTTTAAGCATTCTTTAAAGTTGACAATTTTGTGGTATCATTTTTGCCCAATGAGTGTCAAGCAAATGTACAAACAAATAATAACCAGACCTTTAAAAGACCTTAATATGCAAGCAATAAAGTATGCAAACTACTGATTTAGAGCAACAAAGTGTTAGCGAGTTTAGCGAACGCGCTTATCTTGACTATTCTATGTACGTTATTCTTGATCGCGCATTGCCGTTTGTGGGTGATGGGCTCAAACCGGTTCAGCGCCGTATTATTTATGCGATGAGTGAACTAGGGCTCAAATCAACAGCCAAATTTAAAAAGTCTGCACGTACTGTTGGTGATGTTTTAGGTAAGTTTCATCCGCATGGCGATAGTGCTTGTTATGAGGCAATGGTGTTGATGGCACAGCCATTTTCTTATCGCTACCCATTTATTGATGGGCAGGGCAACTGGGGCGCACCTGATGACCCCAAGTCATTTGCAGCAATGCGTTATACGGAAAGCAAGCTTTCTCCTTATGCAGATTTATTACTGAGTGAAATCAATCAAGGCACTGTTAATTGGACAGATAACTTTGACGGCTCATTGCAAGAGCCACAAAACTTACCAGCACAGGTGCCCAATCTATTACTCAATGGCACTTCCGGTATTGCCGTTGGTATGGCAACAGATGTGCCACCACACAATTTAGGGGAAGTTGTTTCTGCTTGCATTCAATTGTTAGACAAACCCTCTACCGAACTTGAAGAATTAATAAAAATCCTGCCCGCACCTGATTATCCAACCAATGCCGATATTGTTTCAAGCAAGGCAGATATTCGACAAATTTATGAAACAGGACACGGCTCTGTTAAGATGCGTGCTACTTATCAGAAGGAAAAGGGTGACATCGTTATCGAAGCATTGCCTTTCCAGGCTTCTGGCTCTAAAGTGATTACACAAATTGCCGATCAAATGCGCAAGAAAAAATTGCCATTGGTGGAAGACATTCGTGATGAATCTGATCACCAAAATCCAACACGAATTGTGATTGTGCCAAGGTCAAACCGTGTGGATGTGGATAGCTTAATGTTACATTTGTTTGCCACCACTGACTTAGAGAAGAATTATCGCGTCAATATGAATGTGATTGGTTTGGATGGCAAGCCACAAGTTAAGCCGCTGATTCCAATGTTAAAGGAATGGCTGAACTATCGCACCCAAGTGGTTACCAATCGTTTGAACTACCGTCTTGATAAGATTCTGGCACGCTTGCACATCTTAGATGGCTTGCTCATTGCATTTTTAAACATTGAAGAAGTCATTGCCATTATTCGCACAGAGGATAAGCCAAAACCGGTGTTAATGTCGCGTTTTAAACTTAGCGAAATACAGGCGGAAGCAATCTTAGATTTAAAACTTCGCCACCTTGCCAAGTTAGAAGAAATGAAAATCCAAGGCGAGCAAAAAGAATTGGCAGAAGAAAAAGAAGCGTTAGAATTGTTATTGTCAAGTGATGCTCGCCTAAAAACTTATATCAAAAAAGAACTTAAAGCCATTATTAAAGGTTTCGGCGATCCAAGACGCTCTAATATCAATCCTGCGACTCAAGGCGCACAAGCCTTTAATAAAGATGACTTAATGCCTGCTGAAAATGTGACAGTAGTGCTGAGTGATAAAGGCTGGGTGCGTAGCGCTAAAGGGCATGACATTGACCCGACTACCTTGAATTATAAATCAGGTGACGGGTATTTAATCAGCGCCAAAGGTCGCAGTAACAAGGCAGCCATCTTTTTGGACTCAACAGGGCGCTCTTATACGCTGAGCGCTAACTCTCTACCAAGTGCAAGAGGGCAAGGTGAACCACTAACAGGAAGGCTCTCACCACCAGTAGGGGCAGAATTTGTTGATGTGCTGATGGGTGATGAGTCGCAAAATATTTTGCTTGCCTCTAATGCAGGTTATGGCTTTATCTCTACTATTGGCGATTTAATTTCAAAGAAAAAAGCAGGTAAAGCCTCTCTGTCATTATCAGGTGCTGCCAAAGTTATGAAAGTGATTAAGGTTGAGGATTTGGAGAAGCAGTTTGTTGCGGTTACTAGCAATCGTGGCAGATTGCTAATATTCCCAGTTTCTGAGTTGCCACAATTATCAAAAGGTAAAGGTAATAAGCTGATTCAAATTCCAACAAAAGAAATGAAGTCTGGCAAAGAATTTGTGGTTAGTATTTGCGTGTTATTTGACTCACAAAACCTCAAAGTAACTGCAGGAAAACGTCATTTAACCATTAAATTCCAAGACTTAACCAACTATATGGGCACACGTGCAAGACGTGGCAACTTACTACCAAAAGGCTACCAAAACCTATCCAAAATCGAGGCTGTTGATTAGAGACAGAAGTTGAATAGACACCTTAATTCAGGGTGTAATAAACTCATATAGATTGGTATAATACCGTTTTTTATAATTTTTCCGAACGATGTTCGTCTTAAAAATTGTCACTGACTTTGCTTCAGCACATTCTCTAAGAAATTACCCTGGTGATTGCTCACGCCTGCACGGTCATAATTGGCAGGTAGAGGTTTCGGTTAAATCCGAAGCGCTTAATGATTTAGGCATTGCGATTGATTTTCGTGAGATTAAAAGACAAACCAAAGAAATTGTCAAAAGTGTGGATCATCAGTATTTGAATGACATCCCTCCTTTTGATGAGATTAACCCAACGGCTGAAAACATTGCAAAATATTTTTTTGAAGAAGTAGGAAAACTAATTAACAATCAAGATGTTCGTGTTTGTGAAGTGGTGATTTGGGAAACACCAAGAGCATCTGTTTCCTATTCGGAGTAACGATAATGAGCGCATGCAGTTTACCTGACACACAAAACAAGATGGACACACGTCAAATTGTCATTGATAAGGTGGGTATCAAGGATATTTCACATCCAATTACTTTTATCGATCGTGATGGCAATAAAAACCCAACAATTGGCAATTTCACGATGACAGTCACTTTACCAAAACATGTTAAAGGTACGCATATGTCGCGTTTTATTGAGATTTTAAATGACGGACCTTGTGAGTTTAATAGCGGTAATTTTGATAAAATTATTGACAAGGTGCGTGAAAAATTGGAATCTGATACTGCACACATTACCTTGGAATTTCCTTTTTTCCGTAAGAAAAAAGCACCTTCTTCAGGGGTAGAGTCGTTAATGGATTATCAAGTGACTTTATACGGGATTTTGAATGAAGGCGCTTCAGAAGTCATGATGAAAGTGGTGGTGCCAGTGACCAGTCTGTGTCCTTGTTCAAAGAGTATTTCTAAGTATGGTGCGCATAATCAGCGCTCGCATATTACGATTAAAGCCAGAGTCGCTAAAGGAAAAATCTTGCATTTAGAAGATTTAATTGAGTTGGCAGAGCAAAAGGCATCCTGTGAGTTGTATGCTATTTTAAAACGCGATGATGAAAAATTTGTGACAGAAAGAGCGTATGATAACCCTGCCTTTGTTGAGGATTTAGTGCGCGAAATTGCACTCGGATTAAATGTTAATGAAAACATTGAATATTATCGTCTTGAATCAGAGAATTTTGAGTCTATCCACAATCATTCGGCTTATGCTTTAATTGAAAATGATAAATGTTAAAAAAGATACTACAAAAAATCAGTAATATTCGTATTACTAAGGCGGAGTCTATCACGCCGCCAATGGTTTATATTAAGCGACATGAAGTAAAAAAAGCGGAATCTGACTTTATTGTTGATGCACGAAAAACCATTGCCAATATTGTTAAAGGTAAAGATAAGCGTTTGCTTGTTGTTGTTGGACCTTGTTCTATTCATGACCCTAAGGTAGCAATAGAGTATGCAAAAAAATTAGCAAAATTACGTGATGCGTTAAAAGACGATTTATTTATCGTCATGCGCGTATATTTTGAAAAGCCACGCACAACGATTGGCTGGAAAGGCTTAATTTACGACCCTGATTTAGACGGTAGTTTTAAGATGGAAAAAGGCTTTGATTTGGCGCGTGGTTTATTATTAAACTTAGCCAAAATGCGCTTACCTACGGCAACTGAATACTTAGACTTAATCACACCACAATACATCTCTGATTTGATTTCATGGGGCGCAATTGGCGCACGCACGACAGAAAGCCAAACACACCGCGAATTAGCTTCAGGCTTGTCTTGCCCTGTTGGTTTTAAAAACGGCACAGATGGTGGCGCTCAGGTAGCGATTGATGCGGTGGTTTCTGCCAGTAGCCCACACATGTTTTGGTCGATTAGTAAAAAAGGCGTGATTAACCGATATACCACTGCAGGCAACCCAAATTGTCATGTTATTTTGCGTGGCGGTAATGGAGAAACTAATTACGACAGCAAGAGTGTGCAAAAAATAGCCAAACAGCTTGCTGATTCAGGGTTGCCTGGTAAATTAATGGTAGATTTCTCACACGCCAACAGTCAAAAGAAATTTAAAAATCAAATTAAGGTTGGTGACGATGTTGCCAAGCAAATAAGTAGCGGCTCTGAGCAAATTTCTGGGGTAATGATTGAGTCGCATTTACATGAAGGATCACAGTCAGTTGGCGCGTTAAAATCGCTTAAATATGGCGTTAGCATTACCGACGGTTGCATTGGCTGGAGTGATACTGAAAAGTTGCTAAAAACCCTCGCAAAAGCCGTCCAAAAAAGAAACCAATAACGATTTTATAAATTATTGATTTTTAATCATTTTTTCGCATAATCTATTTACGTATTTTAATTGTGTATTTGCCTGTTTTAGGGTACAATAAAATCCAATTCTATTAAGTCTTTTTTGTATGTCTGAAAACATCGATAACCCCGAAGCTTTTACCCCTAATTTTCCTGTAGTCACTATCGAAGATGAGATGCGAGATTCCTATTTGGAATACGCCATGAGTGTCATCGTTGGTCGTGCATTACCTGATGTGCGAGATGGTTTAAAACCTGTGCACAGACGTGTACTATATGCCATGGATGTTTTGGGTAATGATTACAACAAAGCCTATAAAAAATCAGCACGTATTGTCGGTGATGTCATTGGTAAATACCACCCACATGGGGACACTGCGGTATACGATACGATTGTTCGTATGGCACAACCTTTTTCAATGCGTAATATCCTGGTTGATGGTCAGGGTAACTTTGGCTCTGTTGATGGCGATTCAGCCGCTGCGATGCGTTATACGGAAATCCGTATGGCAAAACTCTCGCATGAATTGCTACGTGACCTAGATAAGCAAACCGTTGATTTTATTGATAACTATGACGGCTCAGAATCGGAGCCAAGTGTGCTACCAACACGTGTGCCTAATTTATTGGTGAATGGTTCATCGGGCATTGCAGTGGGCATGGCAACCAATATTCCACCACACAATCTGGGTGAAGTTATCAATGCTTGTTTGGCCGTTATCGATAAAGACACCATCACACTTGATGAACTTTTAGCAGTCATGCCAGGACCTGATTTCCCAACAGCAGGTATTATTAATGGCGCAGATGGCATTCGCCAAGCCTACGAAACAGGCAAGGGTAAGATTTATTTACGTGCTGTATCGCATATTGAAGGTGAGGACAAACAAAGCATTGTGGTGACAGAGTTGCCGTATCAGGTTAATAAAGCTAAATTAATTACCAAAATTGCTGAATTGGTTAAAGATAAAAAAATTGACGGTGTTACCGGCTTAAGAGACGAGTCAGATAAAGACGGTATGCGCATGGTGGTTGAACTCAGACGCGGAGAAGTGCCTGAAGTAATGCTGAATAACCTTTACAAGCTCACTGAAATGCAAACAGTGTTTGGTATTAACATGGTGGCTATTGATAAAGGTATGCCAAGATTAATGACGCTTAGAGGTGTTTTAGATGCCTTTATTGCGCATAGACGTGATGTCGTGACCCGTCGCTCTATCTTTGAGCTTAATAAGGCGAGAAACCGCGCACACATCTTGGAAGGACTGTCTGTTGCGCTGAGTAATATTGACGAAATTATTGAATTGATTAAAGCAGCCCCGAGCCCAACTGAAGCAAAAGCCCAACTGGTTGTTAAAACTTGGCAAGGTGGCGCCATCAAAGATTTGATTGGTGATCGTGATATGTCATTGTTTAAACCAGAAGATTTGCCAACCGAATTAGGCCTGCAAGAGTCTGGTGATTACCAACTCTCGCAAAAACAAGCACAAGCCATTTTGGACTTAAAGCTTCACCGCTTAACAGGCTTGGAAAAAGATAAGATTTTTGATGAGTTTAATGAGCTTTTAGAAGTAATTAAATATCTATTAGATGTGTTACAAAACCCTGAAAAGTTGATGCAAGTGATTCGTGATGAACTGCTTGAAATTCGTGATAATTTTGCTGATGGACGACTCACCGAGATTATTGAAAACAAGATTGATTTAACTTTGGAAGACTTAATCGCACAAGAAGAGCGTGTCGTGACGCTTTCACACGGTGGTTATGTTAAAGCGCAATCACTCAGTGATTATCAGGCGCAGCGTCGTGGTGGCAAAGGCAAGGCAGCTACCAAGATGAAAGATGAGGACTTTGTTGATCAACTGTTTGTCGCAAATTCTCATGATACAGTTTTGTGCTTCTCATCGACAGGTAAGGTGCATTGGCTTAAAGTTTATGAGCTACCAATGGCATCACGCATATCACGTGGCAAGCCAATCATTAACCTATTGCCATTAGAAAAAGAGGAATCTATTAATGCCATCTTGCCAGTTTCCGAATTTACTGATGATCAGTTTGTATTTATGGTAACCAGTAGTGGTACTTGCAAGAAAACATCACTGACGAATTTCTCACGCCCAAGAAAGGGTGGCATCATTGCCATTGAACTTAGAGATGGTGATAAATTGGTAGGAGTTGATATTACTTCGGGTGAGAATGATATATTGCTATTCTCAGCAGGCGGTAAATCTATTCGATTTAAAGAATCTGATGTGCGCGCGGTTGGACGTACAGCAATTGGTGTGCGCGGTATGAAGCTCAAAGATGATGAAATTGTTTCAGCCATTATTGCGGACAATGAAAGTCCAATCTTAACCGCAACAGAATTTGGTTACGGAAAACGCACCAGTTTGGATGAATACCGAGCCCAAGCACGTGGTGGCTCAGGTGTGATATCCATTAAGACCAGCGATAGAAATGGCAAAGTGGTCGGCGCCATCCAAGTCACCGATGAAGATGAAATGATGTTAATTTCCAACAAAGGCACACTGGTTAGAGCCCGAGCAGTGGACGTGTCTATTATTGGCAGAAACACCCAAGGCGTCACCCTGATTAACATTGCCAAAGGCGAAAAATTGGTATCCATTGCTAAGATTGTTGAAACCGAAGATGATGAGAGTTCTGAAAGCGAAGAAAGCGAATCAACTTCTGATGAGTAGACAGATTTTTAATGCAATATAGTGTATCAGGGTAATAACGCCTTATACCAATAGTTAGAACTCCAAAAAATGGAATATCTGCCACTATTCAAGATGCCGAAGCCAATGAAAATTACTGGTAGGTCATCAAGCATCACAAACGCATTTATAAACTCAATAATCCCTGTTGTTGTGCCAACTGAGGAACAAGTAAAAGAAGCGTTATCAATTCTAGACATGTTAGATAATTACCAGTGCTCATACTGTGGAGCAGTTGCTACAGAATGGGATCATTTGAGACCACTGGTATTGAATAAAAAGCCTACTGGTTACATATCAGAAATTCACAACCTTGTACCTGCTTGTGGCAAATGCAACCAATCGAAAGGCAATAAAGAATGGCGCCAATGGATGCTAAGTGATGCAAAACTATCACCAAAGACAAAAGCAATTAGAGATATTGATGCCCGTATTAAAAAATTAGCAAACTATGAAAAATGGGGTACACCAACAAATATGGACTTTGAGGCAATTGTTGGTAAGGAGGTTTGGGAACAACATTGGCAGAATTGGGAGCAAGTACAAGAAACTATGCGAGAAGCTCAGTTAATAGCAGAGCAAATTAATATTAAGGTGGCTCATGCATATAAAAAGCCCTAACAATTCAAATTCACTCGGACAGTCAAAAATGTAGAAATAAGAGGGCGTTACCCCTTATTCCAAAAACATTTTCATGATAATTTATGATATACTTGTTATACAAATATATCAAAAACACAAAGACTATGCTTGCAATACGATTACCTGAGACGATAGAACAGCGGTTAGAAGATTTGGCCACCTTGACAGGCAGAACCAAAACTTACTATGCGCGTGAGGCGATTATTGACAAAATCGAAGATTTAGAAGAAATTTATTTAGCCGAAAAAGAGTTAGAAGACATCAGGTCAGGCAAAGTATCAACAATTTCATCTGAAGAAGTGTGGAGCGATCTTGGCTTGGAAGATTGAATTTAGTTCAAGGTTAAAAAAAGATTTTAGAAAGATAGATACTCAGCAACTGTTAAAAATCAGAGCCTATCTTGCAAAAATTGCAGCGCTTGATAATCCTAAAACACTTGGAAAACCACTAAAAAGCCGATTCAAAGGCTTGTGGCGTTATCGTGTTGGCGACTATCGACTTATTTGTGATATACAAGACCAAGAATTAATTGTGTTGGTAATTAGAGTTGCAAATCGCAAAGAAGTTTATAACCGCTGAAATAATCATCAGCCTTTTTTATCGGCAATAAAATCTAAGACAGTAGCATTGATGCAAAAACGACGTGTGCCATTTGGACCGTCTTCAAATACGTGTCCTAAGTGGATGCCTGTGCTTTTTGAGACCACTTCGACGCGATTCATGCCATAACTGTTATCGGGTTTTTCAAGGGTGGCATTATCAATAGCTTTGGTAAAACTTAACCAACCACTTTTCGAGTTAAAGCGGTCATCCGTGTCAAACAATGGTGCACCCGAGAGTTTATCAACAAAAATACCATCAGGGGTGTTTTTAAAAATATCATATTGCTTGCAAAATCGACCTTCAGTACCTTGGTTAAAAGCAATATCAAAGGCTTCAGATTCCCCCAGTTTGAATTTTCCTAAGGCTTTGTAGAAATCTTGTGGCGACAAATAGCCTTGAAAACCTGCTGTTTCTACACCATCTTCAATAAATAGAACAGTGGGGGTGGCGAAGGTGGGTGTTTTGATTTTAAAGCCTTTGAGATTATGTGCAAACACACTTCTAACAGGGACAGTGCCTTGATAATCGTTAAGCACATTTTTCTTAAAAGCTTCACAATAAGGGCAGTAATGATCTGCCTCGATAACGATAATTTCCTTGCCACCTAAAGGTTTTAATACAACGCCTTTAAGGTGTTCGTTGTAAGTTTCACTGAGTTTTTCCTTAATCATGCCTTTGTCAGCAAACTTTACACCTGTACTGTGGTTTGGACAGTAACCATTTGGATTTTTGGCTAAGTAGTCTTGGTGATAATTTTCTGCTGGCCAAAATTTATCTAAAGGCTTCATTTCAGTTACGATTTTTCCATAATCTTTTTTACTTAACAGAGTTTGGTATTCGTCTCTAGTTTGTAACGCAACTTGTTTTTGCTCGTCATTTGTCCAGTAAATAGCCGAACGGTAATTATTGCCTTTATCATTGCCTTGTCCATCGGTTTGTGTGGGGTCGTGTAATTCCCAAAAGTTTTTAATTAAATATTCGGTAGAAACCATTTTTGTGTCATAAGTAACTTTAACAACTTCAGTATGATTGATGATATCTTTATTGTCTTTTTTGTCAGAGTCTTCATCATCCTCTTCATCGCTCCAAGGAATTTTTTTAAGAAGACTTAAAAAATCAAAGGCTTTATTATCATCTTTGTATTTCAGCACTTGATGATAAGTGGGGTTGTCATAATTGCCACCTGCGTAACCAGAAGCCACATCAACCACGCCTGGGATTTGTTCAAAGTTTTTTTCTACACCCCAAAAACAACCCGCAGCAAAAACAATTTCTAATAACATTTCTTCTTCCTTTTTTTATTTAGTCTTTTTAATATACGCATACCTATTGATAAAGGTTTCATCGGACTCACAGTGAGAATATTACTGTATTTGTGTTATGATATACACGGATAAATTGAAAGGAGATAAACAATGACAACATCAATGTGGATTGGTTTTTTTGGTTGGAGTTTTGTAATAAATTTCGCATTCCTTTTGTTTTGGAGCGTGATGATTCGCTTTGCATCAAGTTTTGTGTATAAGATACATTCGAGTTGGGTGCCTATCCCTATAGAAGCATTTTATTCGGCGCACTACAGCTTGATGGGTTTTTACAAATTAGCGATTATTTTATTTAATGTTGTGCCATACTTTGCATTGCGCATCATTGTTTAAAGGAATAAATAATGGTACTAACCACAGGACTTAAAAAAGTTCTTATTTTTGCCTTTGGCATTTCGGTGCTATCAATTGCTTACTATCTGTATGCTTTGTTTGTCTATCCGCCCGTGGAAGAAAAAGAAACATTTTTATCTGAAATCGGCGAGGAACTTGGCGAGGTGGGTTTGTGGTTGCTGCTGTTTATTTATGCACGCACACTGATAAAACTATTGCTTGGCAAAGGGGCGCTTTCAAGAAGACTATTGCCTGATTATGCCTCACCTATTGATGACATTAACGGTATCAATAAAATCATTCGTTATTTAGACAGAACGCATATTTATTTTGGTATCAGTGCACTGGCGATTATTATCTTGCATATTGCACTTACAGGTATCCCAATGCACATTCTGTTTTTCCCCGCTGTATTGGCTTTGGTGATTTGGCAAGGCTTGTTTGGCTTGTTTATCTCTTGGCGCTACACCCCAAAAGAATTAAAAAAGTTTTCCTACTTGGTGCACGCACAACTGTTTACCGGCATTATGATTGGTGTTTTTGCTTATTTGGGACATGTTTTGATTGATTGATTGTTTTTTATAATACAATGTTATTTATTAGACAAAGATATATTGAGAAATAAATAGGAATATAACATGAGAATAAAATTAATTTTGTTTTTGTTTTTAATTTTAAGTAATCAAATAGTTTTAGCAGACAGAGATTTTTTAGTTGATAGTGATTGGTTGAGTGAAAGAATTGACGATAAAAATATTCGTATTTTAGAAGTGCGTTACCACCCGCACCGTTATTTTACGATTGGACACATTGAAGGCGCTTTACAAGTACAACGCTTTAAAGACTTGGGTGATAACAACGCTAATCCTATTATGCGTTTTCCAAGTAGAAGTGCGTTTCAAGAAACTTTAAGGGGTTTTGGCATTAATAACAACTCTCTTGTTGTGCTGTATGATGATTCGGGTACGGCGCTCGCTTCTAGGGTTTATTTTTTATTAGATTTGTATGGCTTTAATATGAAAAATGTCAAAATTTTAGATGGCGGTACACGTAATTGGACTGCTTTTGAGGATTTGACTACCAATGTCGCAAAAATCAAAAAAGGCAATGTAACACTAAAAAAAGCAAATAAAAATTTATTTGTAGAATGGCAAGATGTTTATAACGATGTGGTTTCTAGGCGTGATCAAAATATTGTGCTTCTAGATGCAAGACCTAATGAGATGTATACTGGTGAAGTTATTAGGCATTCTATTTTGGCAGGGCATATACCAGGGGCAATTAATATTGTTAGTATGAGTGGCATTGATGCCCAGGCTTGGGTAAATGAAAAAACATTAAAAAAGATGTATGATGGTATTGATAAAAACAGAACCATTTATGTATATTGTCATGACGGCTTTAGAATGAGTTTGGCATATTTGCAACTTAAAAGTTTAGGGTATAAAAATGTTAAACTTTATAACGGTGGTTGGTCGCATTGGGGTAATCGTTTAACGCTACCAACAGTGGAGGGCAAAAAACCTTATGCCGGTGATTACGAACTTTAGTTTTACAAAACAAATTTTAAACAAGGAAAATTATGACAAACCATCTGAATGATTAGTGCTCTCGTGTTTCGGAGAAAGTCAGGTTTGGGTGGCGTTCAATAGTAAGTTGTAAATTAACCATTGAAGGGGCAAGGTAGGTAAGCACACCGGCAGAGTCAAGTGCAACATTATTGCCAGCTTTGGCTTTGAGTTGTTCGATGTCCTTGTCCTCACCACTGACCCATCTGGCGGTGGCAATGGCAATATTTTCAAATTGACAGTCCACGCCGTATTCATATTTGAGACGGTGGGCAACCACATCAAATTGCAATACACCCACCGCACCTAAAATTTGTGCATTGCTCATGGTGGGGCGGAATACTTGGGTAGCACCTTCTTCTGAAAGTTGGTCCAAGCCTTTTTGTAGGGCTTTGGCTTTGAGTGGGTCTTTGAGTACCGCACGACGAAATAATTCGGGCGCGAAGTTTGGAATGCCTTTAAACTCAAGCTTTTCACCTTGGGTAAAACTATCGCCAATACTAATACCCCCATGATTGTGAATACCGATGACATCGCCTGCATAGGCTTCTTCTGCGGATGCACGTTCGCGCGACATAAAGGTGTGGGCATTGGCAATTTTGATTTGCTTGCCCGTTGCTACTTGTAAGAGTTTCATGCCTTTTTTGTATTGTCCGCTAACGATGCGCATAAAGGCTAGACGGTCGTGGTGCTTGGGGTCCATATTGGCTTGAATTTTAAACACAAAGCCGGTGAGTTTAGTCTCATCAGGCTTCACCTCTCGGATGTCAGACTCTCTGTTTTTGGGTGTGGGTGCGTATTGGATAAAACCATCGAGTAAATTTTGAATGCCAAAGTTTGAAATCGCTGAACCAAAAAAGACAGGGGTTTGTTGTCCTGCTAAAAATTCATCCAAATCAAAAGGTGTGGTGGTTTCACGAATCAGTTCGACTTCATCACGCATCTCAGTAACGACTTCAGCGCCTAAAATCTCATCCAGTTCTGGATTATCAACCCCTTTAATCACGATATTGTTGCCGATTTCAGCGTTTTTTCCCGCTTCATACAAATACACTTTATCTTCAAACAAATGAACCACACCTTTAAAGCGCTTACCCATACCAATTGGCCAAGTAATCGGTGCACACTCAATATTGAGTACGGTTTCTACTTCATCCATTAGGTCGATGGGTTCCTTACCTTCACGATCCAGTTTGTTGATAAAGGTAAGAATTGGCGTGTCACGTAGGCGACAAACTTCCATCAATTTGATGGTGCGCATTTCCACACCTTTGGCAACATCAATCACCATCAGTGCAGAATCTACTGCAGTGAGTGTACGATAAGTGTCTTCGGAAAAATCCTCGTGCCCTGGCGTATCAAGTAGATTAATCACATGATTGTCATAGTCAAACTGCATAATCGATGAAGTAATAGAAATGCCACGTTCTTTTTCCATTTCCATCCAATCTGAGGTGGCGTGCGCGCTTGCTTTTCTGGCTTTAACACTGCCTGCGGTTTTAATGGCACCTGCGTATAACAGCAGTTTTTCAGTAACCGTGGTTTTACCCGCGTCAGGGTGAGAGATAATCGCAAAGGTGCGACGTTTTTGTATTTCGTTCATTTTGATGATTTATCTTTATAAGGATTTAGTAGTGGAATCTACATTGCGCAACCACAATCAAGTCATTGATTATTGTATAAATCAGTCTGTACTCTGCTGTGATTCTTCTAGAAAAATACCCCTGATAATTTTCTTTGAGGCGTTCAGGCTTGCCAAGACCATTCACATTGTTTGGATTTCTTTTGATGTCTTCAAGCAGCAAGTTAATTCTTTTCAATATTTTTTTGTCATTTTTTATCCAATATTGGTAATCTTCCCAGCCTTTATTGGCAAATCCTACAATCATAGGGTGATTTCTTTTTTAACGAAGTCTAAATTTTCAATTTCATTAATAGCATCGTTAAGCCTGTCTCGATTGTGCTTTGAAGAAAGCAAGTACAAGGTTTCTTTAATCCCGTTATATTCTTCAGAAGACATGAGTACCGCTGATTTTTTGTCTTTAGTGATAATAGTAACTTCATCAAAGTCATCACAGACTTGGTTAATGATGCTTCTTAGGTTATTCCTTGCTTGTGAGTAAACGATTGATTGCATGATTGTTTTTTATTGACAATATGTTGTCATTTTATACCAATCACCAAAAATAAGTGCAATAAATAGTGCCTATGCTTTATTTGTTTTTGGTGATTGGTCTTATATTCTTTGCGTGATTTGTCAATGAAAGTAGAGAGGAGCTCAGCGGTTAATTTTTAATAACAAGCGCAACACCCGCTTCGTCAAACATTTCTTTAGACAGTTTGACGCTGTCATTCCAATTGTCGAGTTCTTTGGATTTTTCTATCACGACTTTTTTAATACCCACTTGAATAATGCCTTTGGCGCATTCTGAGCAAATGGGTAAGCCATAAACATAAAGCGTTGCACCATCCAGCGAGGTGCCAGAGTAAGTGGCATTGTAGATGGCATTCATTTCAGCGTGTACGACAAACTTGTATTTGGTTTCTCTATTGTTGTAGCGTTCATCTGTATCGTGAATATTGCGTGGAAAGCCATTAAAGCCCTGAGAAAGCACTTCTTTTTTCTTGCCAACGGTCACTGCGCCAACTTGGGTAGAAGGGTCTTTTGACCAAGTAGAAACCTCTTTAGCAAGTGCTAAATAGCGTTTATCCCATTTGTCTAAAGCTGATGTCATCGGATTTTAATTGAGGCTAAGGCGATTAACACTAAGATTAAAGTGACCATCCAAAATCGCACGATGATTTTTGGTTCTGACATGCCTTGTTTCTCAAAATGATGATGTAGAGGCGCCATTAAAAAAAAGCGTTTTTTTGTACGTTTATAATAGGCAACTTGAATCATCACAGAGAGTGTCTCAGCAACAAAGACACCCCCCATAATAAACAGCAAAATTTCTTGGCGCACGATAATGGCAATGACTGCCAAAATCGCACCCAATGCCAAAGAACCCACATCACCCATAAAAACTTCAGCAGGATAAGTGTTAAACCATAAAAAGCCCAGCCCAGCACCAATCAGTGCGGCGCACACAACAAACATTTCACCAGCTGCTGGCATAAAGGGCATATTGAGATATTGTGCAAAATTGTAGTTACCCCCAATATAAGAAAAAATTGCCAAAGCACCTAAAATTAAAACAACCGGCATAATCGCCAAACCATCAAGACCATCGGTTAAATTCACCGCATTAGAACTACCGACAATAACAAAGTATGAGAACACCGCTAAGCCTATCATGCCTAGTGGTATTGCTAGGTCTTTAAAGAAGGGGATTAAAAGATCGGTAGAGATTGGGTGTTGTGGGTTGTTAAGTAGCCATAGGATAACAAAGATTGCACTTAGGGTTTGTGCTAAATATTTTTGTTTAGCGCTTAACCCATTAGAGGATTTTTTGCTAATTTTTAAATAGTCGTCTAAAAAACCAATACCACCAAAAAGCAACGCTGTCACGATGACAATCCAAAGATAATGATTGTGCCAATTTCCCCATACCAACACACTAAGTACAAAGGTAAACAAAATTAAAATACCGCCCATGGTTGGTGTGCCTGCTTTGGATAGGTGTGATTTTGGGCCATCGCTACGAACAACTTGCCCAATTTGCAGTTCTTGTAGTTTATTAATAAAGAAACGACCTAAAGCAAGGCTAAGAAATAAGGACATCAGCATTGCTAAAATAGCACGTAGTGTTAAATATTGTAAAACATTGAAACCTGGGTCAAGTTGAGTAAGGAAGTTTAGCAGTTCTAAAAACATGCTACTGATTAACAGATGAAAGTTCTAGACCAAAAATGACCAATGCGTCTTTTGGAATATTTTTAAAGCTAGCACTTGTCATAATAACAGTACGTTTTTCGCCGACATTCATTTTAAGTATGGATTGGTCAACTGCTTTAATTAACTGGCCCAAGCCAACATTAAAAGTAATCGGCTCTTCTACTTTGCGTATTATTGTTCCATCGTCTAATTTAATAGACAAGTTGATTGTTACTGAGTCGCCCTTGTTGGGTTTTGTATCAGAGCCCGCATGCTCAATTTGCACAAAATAGCCATCATCGTGGGCTTGCGCATTTGGGTAATTGTCTTTAACAAATTTGGTAATTTTTTCTTGTTTTTTAGTTAAATATTTTTTCTGTTGCGCTTGAAATGCCGCTTCATCGGTTTGGAAATTTTTGGCTTTTTCGCCAATGCGAAGTATTTTTATTTTGCGAATAAAATCCTCTTTTTTAATGCGATTAACAATACCCATACCTTTAATAACATGACCAAAAACAGTGTGTAAACCATCTAAGTGCGGTGTCGCTGTATGAGTAATAAAGAATTGCGAACCGTTAGTATTGGGGCCAGCATTAGCCATGGATAAAATGCCAGGCTTGTCGTGTTTTAAATCGGTAATTTCATCCATAAATTGATAACCCGGACCACCCGTGCCATTGCCTTTTGGGTCGCCGCCTTGAATCATGAAATCTTTAATCACACGATGAAAAGTTAGGCCATTGTAAAAAGGTTTGCCAGTTTGTATGTTTGAGTGCTTTGTGCCTTGTGCCAAACCGACAAAATTAATCACGGTTAGTGGTGCTTTTTCAAAGGCAAGCTTGATGATAATATTGCCTTGATTGGTGCGCATCTTTGCATACAAACCATTGTCTAATTTTAATTCTGCATGGGCTTGAAATGACAGTTGAAGGGAGAAAAATAAAGTAAAAAATAAGGCTAAAAAACGCATAATTAAGGCCATCAATAAAAACCAATATGTTACCAAAAATAAGCCTCACCAAATATGAAAAAACACAGTCATTGAATTTTAGAATGTATTATGCGACGAGCTTTAAAAATTAGTGGTTTTATTTAAGGTGGACTACAGTAAAATACCCGCTGTTAACCAATCAACAAATTAGGAAGAAAATATGTCATTATTAATTACCGATGAATGCATTAACTGTGATGTTTGTGAGCCAGAATGCCCAAATGAGGCAATTTATATGGGCGATGAAATCTATGAGATTGATCCTGACAAGTGCACCGAATGTGTTGGGCATTTTGATGAGCCACAATGCGTCGAAGTTTGTCCAGTAGATTGTTGTTTACCTGACCCTGAGCGTGTTGAAACTGAAGAAGAATTGTTAGCCAAACTAAAATAGCAAACTAATACTACACAAAAAAGGCGACCAACAGGTCGCCTTTTTATTGTTAAAGATTAAAGGTTTATTTGCCCAAAGCATCTTTAAGTGCCGATAGGCACAATGCAATGT
>ERZ1048872.455-NODE-455-length-45497-cov-8.037674_pt1 | contig 45497 bp, 36 predicted proteins | sample MGYA00383100_ERZ1048872 | MGnify/ENA primary metagenome ERZ1048872 (study PRJEB29581, sample SAMEA5548370) | metagenome | biome: marine; feature: coastal; material: water | depth 50 m | study: Short-term variability in the microbial, nano- and picoplankton...
CTTCTTCTATCGACGGTTTCGGTTTGGGCCGATGTAACCATTCTTTAGACATTTGCAGTCGCCGTTCAACGTCGCGCACCGATGTCAAATACTGATCCAACTTGTTTTGATCTGCCGCATTGAGCGTTCGGTGTAAGGCACGTGCTGAATCACGTAATACATCAAGCACGCTGCCACGATGCTCAAGCCGCATGCGTTCATTCTCCACCCTACTCTGGGGTAGACTCACAAAAAGTCCCCGAAACAGCATTGCTGGATTATTGATTGGTGGCACGTGGACGCCAGCGCGCGTCCAACACATGTCCGTACCATTAACAATGCCTGTATTAATGGAGGGAAAACGAGTCTTGCTACCAACAAATTCTGCTGCAGCCTGATCAAGCGAGATATTCTTCTCGGGGAATCCAGCGGCTTCTTCTTTCTTTATGCTCGTGAGAAATCCCTGTACCGCGTTATGCCCACCGTTGAGTCCGTGGTCCAAATTTGAGAACACCGTGAGAGCATCACGATGCGTGTCCAGTGGCTTCAGTGTCGATGTGGGAACATAATTATGGCCGGCAGCTTTTGGAAAAAAGTTGCCCGGATAAAAGCCAAGGTGATTCCCAACACATACTAAGCGTCGTGGAGATTGATCTCCAACGCCTCTTTCTTGACCCAGACTCTGAAAGACTGGAAGGGACAGGGCAAGCCCAGCACCGTGAAGAAGGTTTCGTCGTGTCAATCGATGTGCAGTATTGCTCACTTGATTACTCACTTGTTTTCTCAGCTATTGCTCACAGAAGAAACCCAATACTCAATCGAACATTCCATGTTCTTCTACACACTCATATTATTTACTCATTTGGCTTGTACGCCATTTTTGGGGCTCACATAGACATAATACGCACTGAGCATTGTATTGTCTTTACCTCTAAACCACGTGTGTAAAGCCGTTGGGCCTTTCTTTAAGTGCATCGTAAAAGTGATACCTTTGTCATCTTTCTTGACTTGCTTGGTGAGACCCTCAAATTGATAGCCCTTTTTTTCACCAATGCTCATGTGGTTATGCCCGGCGAAGTATAGGCTCGCCTGAGTAATCGGTAACGCAGTTCCTGTTCCATCTGGCAACGTTCCCTGAATCGTACCGTCTGCCTCTTTGGGCCAACGGCGAAGTTCGATGTCGTAATCACCAGCCTCCGCCACATCGATCAACCAGTATCCACTTTTCTGCTGGCCTCTGAGAACCTGTCCTTGCTGGTCCACAAAAACATCCAACCATTCGGTGGCAGATAGTTTGGTAGGGTTCTCATACTTTGTTCCAACGATAATGCGTTGTTCTTCGTTCGCGGCCGCTCCGACTCGGTCCCACCATTCAGTGAGTCGTTTTCGTAATTTCACGACGACCTCTGGATACTGATCGATGATATTGGTTTGCTGAAGAGGATCAGTCTCCAAATTATAAAGCTCACGATCCTCCAAGAGTCGCCACCGTTTCCAGAGCACACCAGCCTGATCAGCTCGCATCTGAGTTTGACTATACGGTGACGGGTAATTCGCAAACCCCGGCATCCTGCTGTAATTAATGATGAGAATTCGATCATCAGGCACGTGCTGTTCACCCCGTAAAACCGAAGCCAGACTCATTCCGTCAAACTCGGGTCCGTTCTCAGATTTGATTCCACTCAATTCCAATAGAGTCGGCAAAATATCTTGTACTTGAGTAAGTCCGCCAATGTCTTGTGGTTTTGCGAGATTGCCATTGGGCCAACGAATGAAACACGGAACACGATGCCCACCCTCCCAGAGCTCCGTCTTCCTGCCACGCATTCCAGCATTAAAATAGCGAGGCCCCAAGAGGCTGCCATTGTCCGTTTTGAAAATCAGAATCGTATTATCAGCCAGGTTTTCGTCGTCAAGAAACGCAAGCAGGCTCCCCATGTTGGCATCAATATTCACAATCATGCCTAGATAATTGGCGAGTTGGTTCTTTAATTTTCCATCCAGATGATCAAACTGGGGATCAGCCAATCTTTTTGTGATCACATCCCGATCTTCAGGCTTCGGATTGAATGGCCCGTGTGGCGTATTCGTTGCGAGATAGCACATGAATGGTTTATTCGCTGCTACGGACTTCTTTATGAACGCCTTTGCTTCAGCAAAAAACACATCAGTGCAGTAACCCGAAAACTGTTCTTCTGTGCCGTTGTGAATATAGACGTCATCAAAATAGTCGTTGCCCCAATAGCTTGGAACAGAGGGAATGGACGAAGAGGGATACCACACGCTCTCCTGAAAGCCACGGTCCTGCGGACGAAATGGATAGTTGGCACCAAGATGCCATTTACCAAAGACTCCCGTGGCATACCCCGCGTCGCCAAAGTAATTGGCGATTGTAGGAATTTCCGGACGCAGTAAAGCGCGACCGCTACTTACGTTGATTGCGCCATTCCTTGCCGCATCAATCCCAGTAAGCAACTGCCCACGCGTCGGTGTACACATGGGCGCAACGTGGTAATCCGTCAGTCGCAAACTCTCATCGTGCAGCGAGTCGAGGTGAGGGGTTTGTAAAACTGGATTGCCATGTACGGACAGTTCTGGATACCCCTGATCATCGGTCATGACCACAATGACATTTGGCCTTTCGGCAACAGCTTCATCACAAACTGCATGAAAGGCAAAGCAGGCAATAAAGCCGAAGAGCCAGATGCCACCCACTACACGATTCGTTCTATTCACTTTGATACCTTCTGTTTATGCACAACGGGATCGAGGTTGGCTTGTATTTGCACATCACTTACTTTTGGTGACGGACAGCCACTCTCGGGCACCTCGACATGGGCTGTCCATAAAATGCCGTTGAGCACCACCTTCCGAAAGTTTTCATCAAGCCAGCTCACATGATTATGTGCGCCAGTAAAACCAAAACCTCGACCACCGGAAGGACGTTCATACGCCCATGCCACAACCTGTTTTTCACCCGCGGCGACTGCCCTACGAACTGTAGGATTTCCACTTCGTGGACCATCTGGCCGACGAAGCGTATTCGACGGAGGAAGGTCAGCAAGTATTGGAGTAACGCCTTTCATGTCATCGACAAACCGCATGTGGTAATACCATTCATCATCGACCTGAAATGGCTTCAAACCATTTGCGACCGGATGCTCTGGGAAATCGGTAAAATGCGGCGCCCAGTGCGGATTAACCGACCAGTCGAGATCACAGAACCCACCCATCCATTCAAGAAATTTTTGGCCGGGCTCACCTTTCTCAGCTTCCGTTGCCCAGTGAATCATCACAACACCAACCCCCGACTTCATCAGTGCATCAAATTCAGCCAGATGCGGATTGAGTATATGCCCTTGATGCCCTGTACAAAAAATCACAACAGTCGCCGCATCCTCAAAGACAGACGGATCTTCCGGGTAGCCAAGCAATGGAACGAGTACTGTTTCAACATCGAGGCCTGATCGATCGAGCGCATCAGCCAGAATCATATTTCCGGCTCGATGCTCATGCTTCATTCGCCCATGACTAGGCTTCCCTGAAATAAAGACAATTTTTGCTGGCTTCTCAGCCTGAACCGAAGCGTGTGGAATAAAAAGTGGTGCTACCAGAAGACAGAAAGTGGCAACTACCCTGAAACTCGGTCGCATCACATTACTCCGTAACGAGTTCCAAACTATTCCAATACGCCCATTCATTGTGCCAATCGTTCGCTCGATTTTCTAAAACTAGTGAGACACGTCGGCCAGCAAATTCAGTCAAGTCGATCGACACATCAAGCCACTCATCTGATTCAACTGAATCCGGACCGATAACGTTATCCGCCATCACTTTGCCATTCGCCAAGACCCGAAGCTGCCAATCACCATGCGGATGATGACTGACACGGAGCTTCAGTGATGTTTTCTTACCTTCAGGTATCGTGACTTGATTCTTACTCAGAATGCACGGTGTTTTTCGATCGAGAGGATGTGTCTGTACCGCTGACTCGTTCCGAAACACAGCATGCTTCACAACGCCACCTTCTCCAACATCAGCCACCCGCAGCGCTGTAGCCATTTCCCCCCTTGCAATTGTTTTAATCAGGCCGTTCCATGCTTCAGCCCTTTGCACCTGGTTGAGCTTTTTATTGCCACCGTCGCCCGTAATCAAACGTCTCGCAACAAACTCTTGCAACCTCGGTATTTTACCAGCCATCACAAGCTCAAGTGATTCACGTTGAGCACCGGGCACCATCGGCTCCAACGCAAACCAGTACATCCGAGGCAGATTGTTATCACCAATATCTTCTACATGTGAGATGAGCCCTTGAAGAATTGACCATCGCTGAGCGAACGGCAGTCGCTGCACAGCAGAAGCCAGATAGAGCCTCACAACCTGTGACGGATCATCCTTCGCCATGACAACCAGTTTCTCAAGTACTCCTGTTTCGAGAACCCATTTTGGATCCTGCTCTGGCTGAAACGCGTTTGTTTTACTCACGTCACAGAGAAACTGAATTGACCATGCCCGAACGTGCTCATCTGCATCATCAAGCAGTTCGTAAAGTTGGCCTTTCGTTAGTCCGTCAGTTACATGGAGCGCCCATAACGCTCGCAATCTCTTGGGTGGCTGTGACGTCGTGCTGAGTATGGCATTGAGTTTCTGATGAACCACTTTACGATTGAGCGTTCCGCTTGCCTGCCGATGCTGCAGAAGTGTTCTTGCATGGCGGACATACCAGTCATTCGAATGCAACTGGCACTCAACAAGTTCTGCATCAGACATAGCAGAAAGATTTGGCGTCACCTTGCCCTTCACACCAGTCGGCATAATCCGATACACGCGGCCACTGTTGGGAAACTTTACTTCATTGCCACAAATATTCTGATCATGCCAGTCAAGAATATAGACACCCCCTTCCGGACCAATTTCAACACTGAAACCGACCCATGCCAAATCATTCGTTGGCAAAAAGTCATCACCGTGATGACCAATAAAACTTGAACCCTTTGGCTCAAGCACGTCCGTCAATACAGCATGCTCATGAATATTGCACATGAATAAACGGTCACGATACTCCGCTGGAAACGTATCTGCGAGATAGAAACGAGCTCCCCCATGAGCAGATAAGTGCGTGTGATCACGAATCGTTTTGATGTCATCATAGATATACGGATTGACGTGTGGCCGAGCTTGCTTGTGATACGTTCCGCCTTGCACGACATGAAAAAGATGCGGGATGACACAACATGTTGCACACCCCTGCCCGTAGTCGTTGAAATCAAACCCCCAGGAATTTGATAATCCTCGAGCAAAAACCTCAAAGGTTTTGCGAGTCGGATGGTATCGCCAAATACCAGCATCAATAAACTGACGCCGTGCATCCGTATCACCCGGCTTCCCAACGTTGGAAAACGTAAACACTCCGTGGCAACCGTACAGCCAGCCATCAGGACCCCAAATAAAACTATTGAGCGTTTCATGCCGATCTTGAATGCCCCATCCATCAAGTAAGACTTGTGGTGGTCCATCGGGAATGTCATCACCATCTTTATCAGGGATAAAAGAAAAGTTTGGTGGCGACCCAACAAACACGCCACCAAATCCACAAGCTATCCCCGAGGTGAATGTCAACTTGTCCGTAAATGTCTTCTTTTTGTCAAAGACACCATCACCATCTGTATCTTCAAGGATTTGAATTCGACTCACTGGGTCGTCAGTATGTTTTTTGCGGGTCTGGTAATTAAAATTTTCTACAACCCACATCCGGCCACGATCATCAAAACAGAAGGCGATGGGCTCAGCAATATCCGGCTCAGCAGCGAACACCGAAACCTCAAACCCATCCGGAATGCCCATTCTTGAAACTGCTTCCGCTGGTGTCAGAAATGGAGCCTCGCTGTCCTTGTGTTGTTTCTTTGGAAGTTGATTACGACCCTCATCAGCAGTCACCTGAGAAATTGTGACTGTGCCATACACTATGAAGACAGCCACCCCAATAAGTGACACTACATTTTTGTGCACGTTAACCAATCGTTGCATTGCTCGATTTGTCATGGCAACTCCACCTGCTCAGTCGTCCCCAAATATTTCACAAGATCGATAACCTCTTGTGGCTTCATGGCATCCAGTTGCCCGTCCGGCATCATCGACTGTCGTGAAATCTTACGGAAGTCGATATCTTCTTTCGCAATGACCACTCTCGGCTGCTCTGGTGTTCGTAAAACAATCTTCGTCTCATCTTCTTCGGCCAAAACTCCGTTTACAACACGGCCATCCACCGTCAGCACCGACACAGTCCTATATGCATGCGGAACATCCAAACTCGGATACACACTATTTAATAGTATGTAATCAAGATTCGCACGGTTCGCACCAGTTAATTCCGGGCCCACTTTCCCACCTTCTCCATACAGCATATGGCAGGCAGCACAGGTCTTCTGGAATACCGCCCTGCCTCGTGAAGCATCTGCTGCTGCCACAGCTGAAGGCTTGCACAGCTTTTTATATTTTTTAATTAGGTGCTCTCGTTCCGCACCGACAACGGGCAACGCACCGTACACATTGGTAAACTTTTTCCCAAGGAGATTTTTCAGTGATCGAGCCACCTGCACTGGGACCGCGCTGGGCTGGATTTCCTTTGTTCGCAAAGCTTCTACAAGGCTTTCTGCATAAATCTTTCGAGACGCAAGTGTTTCAATAACTGCTCGCTGCTGTGAGGGGTCAAGATCTGAATAGCGAGATAGCAAAATAGATGGTGCCTGGTCATTTCGCACCATTGCATAGCCACGTATTGCACTGAGCGTCATTGCCGGATCGTTCATTAAGGTTTCGAGCAATTGCGATGCCTCTCGATTCTGCTGGCCAAGCAAAAGACTCAATGTTGAGCATCGCTGGGAGGCCGCAATGCTTGAATCTTGAACACACTCCAAAGCACTTGCAACTGCCATCGTGTCGCCAAAGATTTGAGAAAGAGCCAAAGCGTGCTGACGCACTGGAGCACTCGTACTGCATGCAAGTGTATTACTGAGCGCTGGCCAACCCTCGGGGGCATGTACACTCCTACGGCCTTCGAGCCCAAGAAGCATTCCCTTTAGCAGAGCGGCCTGAACGCTCGTATCCTCTGTAGACCCAACGGCATGGACCAAAAGGTGAAATGGGTCGGTGTTTTCATTCGCAAGAACATCTCTGTTTATACCGTGAAAAACCAACAGACTCAGAAAAGTAAAAACCGTTCCAAAATACTCTATGCGATTTGGCATAGCTCACCCCCCGTTCATAACAGTGCGTGTTGGCAAAGTAAATTCTGGCAATCTGACGATTTCGCCACCTTTCAGCGCTGATTCATGAGCACAGATACCAACACTTGTCCAATTGGCACTCGTGAGAGCATTGGGCCACGGATCACGATCGGTGAGAATGGACGTCACAAATTCATGAACAAGATGCGGATGCGACCCCCCGTGACCACCGCCTTGCAAAAACGAGAGATGATCTGCGTCGTGAATTTCCTGCGGAAGGGTAAACCTTCGAATCGATTCAGGAAGAAGGTGAGCATAGTCGGGAACTTCTATTTTTTCTGGAATCTCTGGCTCTGGCTTTTTTGCTGTATGAATAACATGAGGCTCATTTTCAACCAACGTCCACTCAAAACTCTTCTTCGTTCCATAAACATCAAAACTCTCACGGTATTGCCTTGCGACATCATACAGACACCTCCAAACATGTGCCGTCAGATCACTATCTCGGAGTTTGATATGGCATGATTCAACAGCGAATTGATTCCCAGACTTTTTGGCAATGTCTTCACGCACCGTACCTGAACCAAAACAACTTACATACTCAGCAAAATCATCGAGCAACCCAAGGCACGGGCTTACAACATGAGTGGCGTAGTGCATTGGGATCATGCGTTCCCAATAATCCGGCCATCCATCCATATCCTGAGGATGTGACGCAGCTAGATGTTGAATTTTCCCAAGGTCTCCTTTTTTGTAGAGCTCCTTAATGAAAAGAAACTCTCGGCTGTAGACAACCGTTTCAGCCATCATGTATTTCAAGCCGGTTGCTTGTACCTTTTCAACAATCTGACGACATTCTTCGATCGTTGTCGCCATAGGCACAGTACACATCACATGCTTCCCTGCATCGAGCGCCTTAAGTGACATCCATGCATGGTCAGGGATTGGACTATTGATATGAACAAAGTCGATGTCTCTGTCTGCCAGCACGTCGTCATAACTGGTATATCGTTTTTCAATATCGAATTGATCAGCAACTGCCTTCAGTTCGGTTTCGTTCCGGCGACATACGGCTGCAACGTTTGCATTAGGGTGCGCCTGGTATATCGGTATGAACTCAGCACCAAAGCCGAGACCAATCATGGCAACTTGTACGGGGTCCGACATTTTCACTCCGTGTACGCGGATGCACGACTGATAAATACCAACTCATGCATTGTAAATGCTAGTAAAAACAATTTTGTGGACAATGTAATATTCCACCACATTCCTAAACTATTTTACCATTTCTACGGCCATTTCTTGCTAGAATTTTTCCATGAAACGATCTGTCGCTCTCGTTATTGAAACGAGCAATGAATACGCACGTGGACTCCTTCGCGGTATTCTTCGATACCAGCAAGAGCACGAAAAGTGGACTATCGACTTACCTGAGCAACATCGTCGCGCCGACCCACCTCAATGGCTTCGGACTTATTCGGGCCATGGAATCATAGCGAGGATTGAAACCAAATCGATGGCTCGAGCTGTGCAAGCCACTCAGCTACCGGCTATCGACGTGAGTTCTGCACGAGAGCTGGCCACCATACCGTGGGTCGAAACCGATGATCAGAAGATTGCGCAACTAGCCGTCCGATACTTTCTTGAAAAGGGTTTCCGGCATCTCGCTTTTTGTGGTGAAAGTTCATTTAATTGGTCCCGTTGGCGTCGCGATGCGTTCGTAGCCGAGGCAAAACAAGCCGGAATCAACCCCCTGGTTTTTGATGTGGATGATGATTCAAGTGGTAGGACTTGGCCACATGCTCGTCGACGACTTATACGTTGGCTTGCCGAACTACCCGAGCCATGTGGCTTGATGGCAGCCTATGATTCACTTGCTCGCCGCTTGGTCGACTTATGCGTGCAAGCCTCGCGACCAATTCCCGAATCAATTGCTATTCTCGGAGTCGATGATGACCCATTGTTATGCCAGCTGGCCACACCTCCTCTTTCCAGTATCATCCCTGACTCAGAAGGTGCTGGCTACGCAGCCGCCAAACAACTTGACGCCATCATGTCCGGCAAGAAGATTCAACGTCTCAAAACTCTTCTGCCGCCGTTGGGTATCGCAACTCGTCAGTCTACCGACACGCTTGCTGTCGAGGATCAGAACGTGTCTAAAGCAGCACACTATATTTTGGCTCATGCCTGTGACGGAATCCAGGTTGGAGATGTGGTTGAGCAGACAAAACTCACCCGGCGTGTTCTCGAAACACGATTTAAAAAAGTGCTTAACAAAACACCCCATGAACTGATCACAATCACACGGCTATCGAAAGCAGAACGGCTTCTTCGAGAAACCGCCCTGACTCTTGACCAAATTGCAGGCCGCTGCGGATTAGAATACCCGGAATATCTCAGTGTCCTCTTTCGAAAACACCGGAATATGACGCCTGGTGAATTTCGGCAACAACACCGACAATAAGAATCCGCCCACCGAATCGCCATAAGCAACTACCAACAATGTTCGGGCGTCACGCAGTCAGCCTTCAACCGTGCTTGTAGCCGGCTGTGATTCTTTCGATGTTCTGTCACCTTTATCCCAGAACAACAAAGTGAATGCCACCATGACACCGAGTGCAAACAAGGCTGGCGCATACCACAGTTGTGACCAGTTCACCACGCCATCGACTGAAGTGCATTTGCCCATCCACCACCCAAACGCTTGAGCGCCGATTCCAAGCCCAAAGCCTTGAGTGAGCATTACGATCAGTGATTGAGCCTGACCACGGACTTCAGGCTGCGCCTTTTTATCGGTATAAATCATTCCAGTCACAAAGAAGAAGTCGTAACAGATTCCATGCAGCAGGATGCCTACAAAGATTGGTGCTGTGAGCAGCGGACCGGCCTGCCCAAAAGCAAAGCCCCAAAGCCCATAACGAAGTGCCCACGCCAACATGCCAACGGCCAACATTTTCTTCACTCCGAGGCGGGCAAAACAGAATGGCATAACAAGCATGAAGATAATCTCACTCATCTGCCCAGTACTCATTGCACCCGTAGTGGAACCGAACAGCTTCACTCCCATCGCATCAACAAACCCATACCCTTTTGCGTAGTACCCGGCCAATGGAATACAAACCAGAAAAGACGCAACTGCAAAGATGAAGAATGATTTGTCTTTCAGTAACGCCCATGCATCGATGCCAAGGACTTTCGATACAGAAATCGGCTCCCCCTTGGCAGGCGGAGTTGTTTTGGGAAGGGTTAGGCAATACACACCCAAGATTGCAGATGCGATCGCCGCAGCATGAAAAATATGAAGAGAATTATCTGTATATTGAATCGTGCTCATCACTGTATCGAATGTTTGCTGCGCCGCACTGCTTGCCACCCCATTGCTTCCGGCAGCCGCTTTTGCCTGTTCAAGCTGTGCTGTTGCCTGACTGATTATCTTTCCTTCACCATTAAAAAAACGGCATCCCCACATCGCCCAGTTGCCAACAATCCAGCCTATCGTTCCGAGAACACGGACGGTGGGAAAGTCTTTTTCACTGTTGGCAAGATGTTTAAATGACAAGCTTGCTGTAAGACCCAAGGTGGGCATGAAGCACAACATGTAGGCGAGAAGGCATAGAATCATTGGCTGCGTGAATTGGCTCAGAAAACTATCTGGTGCACCAGCACTCGCAAGAGTGGGAGCAATCCAGAGAAGACCAGCGCCCACAATGTTTAAAATCGCGAGAACATGCTCCGTATTCATCAAACGATCACAGATCAGACCGAGTGTAAGAGGTGCAAGAATTGCAGCGATTGGAGCGACTGTGTAAGCGGCAGCATCAAAGGAACCACCAGGTCCTATCTCCGTCATGCCCGCATCGTTCAAAAAGCCATACATTGCCACATACCAAGATCCCCAAACAAAAAACTGTAAAAACATCATGACACCCAAGCGTGTCATTGGCAGTCGAACCGATGGAGATGTTTTTATTGAATCGCTCATAGCAGGACCTTTTTAAAAATTATCTTGTTCGGGATTCATACACTCATGTGGGAACACTATCTTGATTTCACCCCCGCACGGGTGAGCATACGCTGAACAGGCATGCCCGCCAATCACTATCACCGATACCAATCGATGCTCACAGACCCAATTTAACCCAACTTTTACTTGCGAATAGCATCAAAAATGGCAAAATAGAAGAGTTCTTCGGAATCACAGCCATAGGGGACCATATGCACGCTCGGACAAAAGAAACTCAGTCAAATCCAATTTATCGGGGTCCTCTTCCACAAATCTCAACCATTGAGAGAGTACCTGTAACTGTTTACGACGAGTCCGGAGACGCCAACCGAGCAATCGCTCGAGAAATAGCTGCGCTTATTCGTACTCGCTCTGGCAAAAACCAAAAAACTGTGCTCGGCCTTGCAACCGGTAGCACCCCAGTCGGTATTTACGACGAACTCATTCGGCTTCACACCGAAGAAGAACTCTCGTTCAAACATGTCATCACATTTAATCTGGATGAATACTGGCCGATGGAGCCAGACGCTCTGCAGAGCTATCACCGGTTCATGCGAGAACACCTGTTTGACCACATCGATATTTTGCCCGAAAATATTCATATCCCGAACGGGCAACTAAGCCGTGGAGATGTGACTTCTGCATGTGAAGAATATGAAGACAAAATACGCGAAGTAGGCGGGATCGATTTACAGCTTCTTGGGATTGGCAGGACTGGGCATATTGGATTCAATGAACCTGGAAGCAGTCTTGAGAGTCGAACACGACTCATCACACTCGACAGCGTCACCCGAGCCGATGCAGCAAGTGATTTCTTTGGCGAATGGAATGTTCCAAGACAAGCTATCACAATGGGGGTCGGCTCAATTCTTGATGCTCGCCGAGTTGTCTTACTTGCCTTTGGAGAGCATAAAGCACCAATTGTCCGTCACGCCGTCGAAGATGTTCCAAACAGCCATGTCTCCGCAAGTTCTCTCCAGCAACACCCCGACGCTAAGTTTGTTCTTGACCGTTCAGCCGCAGCAAAACTTACTCGTTTTGAGTCTCCTTGGCTCGTTGCTCCGCTAGAAACAATTGGATTGACGTGGAGTGATAGCCTTACTCAAAAAGCTCTCATCTGGCTTTCATTAAAACTTGGAAAGCCAATTTTAAAAATCACTGATGAAGACTACAACGAGAATGGACTTCAAGATCTGCTATCAAAACGAGGCCGATCCTACGACATCAACATTGAGGTTTTCCGAACGTTGCAGGATACAATCACTGGGTGGCCAGGTGGCAAGCCCGGAGAGACCCGAAAAATTCGTGGCTTATCTGATTCAACAAAATCGAAAGAATTTCCGAAGCGTGTCGTTGTCTTCAGCCCACACCCAGACGATGATGTCATCAGTATGGGCGGCACCTTCATTCGACTTTGTGAACAAGGACACGAAGTGCATGTCGCGTACCAGACAAGTGGAAATATCGCTGTCTGGGATGAAACAGCTGATGCTCACATAGATTTCGTTGAAGCGTTCTGCCAAGCCTTTGATGCCGGAAAGAAAACAACTGAGATTGCTGAAAAGATAAGGCATTTTCTTCGCACAAAAGCGGCAGGCACAGTCGATATTCCCGAACTCCAACATGTGAAGGGACTCATCCGCCGCAGTGAGGCCAGAGCAGGCGCGCGTCACTCTGGTGTTCAACCGGAACGAATTCATTTTCTTGACCTACCTTTCTATGAAACTGGCCGGGTTCGAAAAAAACCAATTGGCCCGGATGACGTTAAAATTACTGCAGACTTGCTTGATGCAATCAAACCACATCAAATTTATGCAGCTGGCGACCTCTCCGACCCGCATGGCACCCATCGTGTCTGCCTGAGTGCGGTCTTCCAAGCAATGGAGAGCCTTGTCGATCGAGAATGGGCTCAAGCCTGTGAAATCTGGCTCTATCGTGGTGCTTGGCAAGAATGGGAACCACACGAAATTGATATGGCCGTTCCGCTATCTCCTGAAGAAGTTGAGCGAAAGAGAATGGCAATTTTCAAACACGAAAGCCAAAAAGATCGTGCTCTTTTTCCAGGACCAACAGACTCTCGAGAATTCTGGCAGCGAGCAGAGGATCGAAACCGAGAGACTGCTCGACTCTACGACAAACTTGGCTTACCCGAATATGAAGCGATTGAAGGTTTTGTGCTCCATCGCTAAATCGCTGTTGGAATTCTCATTCACAGGAATTTCACTCCGGTAGATATGCCTGAACTCGATAGTCGGCCCTTCGAAACGAAGGCCTCCCTTACCTGTTGCTGACAAATAGTTTTTGCTACCAGCAACGATGTGACCGTTTACCTAGCCCTACGGCTGACCCGACGACTGAATAGGCATTGGAAACCCAGCAGGGCAAGTCCGAGATGAAACCATGAACGTGCTTATAAAAATGATTTTGGAGCCACAGGCTGCCCACTGTTAGCAGCACTCTGGTCAGCAGCAAAAATCACTTCAAAGGTTCTGGCTGCATCAGAAAAACTTGTTAGTGGCATTTCTTCACCACGATCAAGTGCATTAAAAAACGCTTGAAACTGACTCTGATACGGATGATCACTCACATTGCCGGAGTCACACATCTTCATTGTCAATCGATGCCAAGCATTCCGTTCCTTGGATAGTTTCATGGAGGTAAAGCGATCATCTAGAAGGCTTCCCTCACTTCCAACAAGATGCGTATGGAAATAGTAAGGCTGCAAACAATCAACAATAGCTGCTGTCTTCCCCAGAGCACCGTTTGCAAACTTCACTAGCGTCACGCTCGATGTGTCGTACTCATATGGACTAAACGTTGGACTCGTTGTTTTAGTGCTCATGCTCGTAACACTTTCAACTGCTTGATCTCCCATCATCATGAGGAGCGCATCGAGAGCATGACAACCAGCCGTTAAAAGAGCGCTTCCACCATTACTTTTCCCCGTATTCCAACGGAACTGACCATACCAAGGCCCGATGCCATGGTAGTAATCAATTTCGCCGTAATGCAGCTGCCCAAGCAATCCGTTCTCAAGCAACTCTTTCGTGACCTGCAGTTGTTCAGAATATCGAAGTTCAAAACAAACACAGCCAAAAACACTGTTTGTTTTTGCAGCCTTTAGAATGCTGGCTACTTCTTCAGGCGAGTTCGCCATGGGCTTCTCAAGAATAATATGTTTTTTGGCGTCTGCTGCAGCAATGGCTTGCTCGGCATGTTTACTTGGCAGACCAGTAATGTCGATGACATCAATTGATGAATCCGCAAGCATGGAATGCAGGTCTTGAAAAATACTGATAGGGCCACCGTGTTGAGCGGTCAACTCGGCAGCATCAAGTTCACGTGTTGAACAAACAGCTGTAACCTGACCTTGGTCGGTAGCATTTATTGCCTCAATATGAGCTGTTGCCGCCCAGCCGTACCCAACAACACCAACATTATACTTTTTTGCCATGAACGAAATTCTCCCTAGGGTTTCAGCGATAGTCTTCACCATACGAGGCAGAAACTCAAGAGCGATAAGAGCACCCTAGGGCAACTCTTCAATCATCAGGTCTTTGAATCGTACTTCTGCTACGCCGTTCCCATGGATTTGTAAACCAATAATTCCATCACTTGGTAAGCCCGATTCAACCTCTGTATAGTCGACGGTCTGTATGCCATCGACCCACAATTCAATGTGATTTGCTCTGACTCGAATCCGGTAGTCATGCCACTGATGGCCCTGAGAGTCTCTCTCAAGGAATGATTCGGGAGGGCGTGCAAGAAACTTCCTGCGCCTGGATTCATCATACAAAGCCCCATCGTGACCAGCGCCAAAGTCAGCCTGATACCCAGCCACCTCATGACTGTCCCAAATTCTTTCGCTTCGAAACTGAACACCTGAGTTAATAAACCCTTTGGTGCCACTGAGTTTTATACGAAGCCTCAAATCAAAATTTGTATAGCGATTGGTCGTACAGAGAAAATTATTTTTCTCTTGTTTCTTTGATAGAGAGCCACCAACAATTTCCTTGTTTTCTATACGCCATACGTCATTAATATCGCCTTCCCATCCATCAAAATTTGTCCCATTAAACAGGCTGTCTGCAGCGAACCCAGGAGCAACGACCACAGCGCAAAAAAAAGCATGCAGGAAACGAGTGATACTGAACCCACAATGCTGCCTGTGAGAAATTCTGATCATTACTAACCCGCTCCTCTATTGGTCTCATAGTGATAAAAGAGCACCTGCGTGCCAGCCTCACCGTAGCCTAGTTTCCCTAATAATTCATACAGTTTCTGAGCAACTTCAAGACCGGGAAGACGTAGCCCCTGAAGATCTGCTTCTTCCTGAGCAAGGCGAATGTCTTTTACAAGATGACGTACAAGAAAACCAGGTTCGAAATCTTTATTCAGCGCACGTGGAGCGAGGTTATTTAGGCCCCAGCTACCTGCAGCGCCGCCACGTATCACATCCTGAACTACTAATGGGTCCAGGCTGCTGGCTTTTGCCACAGCAAGAGCCTCACACCAGGCCACCATACCAATTGCCACTGCGACTTGATTCGATAGCTTACACCGCTGACCGCTACCCGCAGGACCGAGACGTGTGACTGATTGGCCCATGAGCTTTAAAAGTGGCAATCCCCGATGAAATGCCTCGTCTCCTCCACCAACCATGACGACAAGGCTTTTGTTTCGAGCACCTACATCACCACCAGAAACCGGTGCATCAAGGGCGTCTATATTCCGCTCTTTTGCTGCAATTGAAATACGCTCTGCCAGACGAGGACTTGAAGTTGTCATGTCGATAAGAAGACTCCCTGACTTTGCAGCTTCAATGACACCCCCACCAGCCGTCTTCCCAAAATACACCTGCTCAACGTCTGATGGGAGGCCAAGCATCGTGATCACCACATCAGTAGCATTAGCTGCTGATTCAGGTGTATCGTGCCATATTGCTCCCCGCTCGAGCAACGCCTCGGCTTTCTCACGAGTTCGATTGTGAACATGAAGTGGATGACCATTCGTAATTAAATGCTTCGCCATGCTGGAACCCATGATGCCGGTTCCAATAAAAGCGATCGAGCAAGGTAACAATGACATCAGCATATACTCATGAAGGCACGAATCTCACCGTTTTAGGCATGATACATCAAAGTGAAATGACATATGAAAATTATTCGTTTTTTAAAACAAAACCAAGAAGCTTTCGGAAGCCTACACGACGACAACCGCGTCACACTTCTCGAGGGAGATATCGCATCTGGTTTTTCTGACACCGGCACACTAGTAACTGTTGAAAAAATTTTGGCACCAATTTTTCCAACCGACATTCTTTGTATTGGGCTTAACTACAAACGACATGCTGCTGAAACTGGCGTAACACCACCGAACCATCCTATTCTTTTTCTAAAAAACACTGGGTCAATTCAGCATCCCGGAGACCCAATCATACTTCCACGAAAACTGCGTAGTGAAAAAGTTGATTATGAATGTGAACTTGCAGTTGTTCTTGGGAAACGGTGCCACAACGTCAGTCGAAACGAAGCCTACCAACACATACTTGGATACACATGCGCCAATGACATCTCAGCTCGTGACTGGCAGAAAAACGGTGGCGGTGGACAATGGTGTCGAGGCAAGACATTTGCAACGTTTTGTCCACTTGGACCCACAATTACAACTCTAGACGAAATTAAAGACCCAAACAAATTATCACTTAAAACGGTTCTCAACGGCCAGATCATGCAAGAGGGGAGCACCGATGACATGATTTTTGATGTTCCCGCATTGATTGAGTTCTTATCAGCTAGCACGGTCTTAAATCCTGGGACAGTCATTCTTACAGGCACACCACATGGCGTTGGGTTCGCCCGGACCCCACCTGTATATCTTCACCCTGGAGATGAAGTTACCGTCGAGATAGAAGGCATCGGCCGTCTTACGAATCCCGTCATCGAAGAAACCGGGCACGATGTTCGGGCAGACTAAAGCGTCGCGCTCGCAGATAACAAATCGACCTGTTTATACTACCGTTGATTTCCCAGATTATGACCTTGGGGGGAGAGGCTGATATGGCCCAATTAAAAATGAATGAACACCCCACAATTGTTGTGGTCTCCTAACGCCTTCTCATTCCTCTTTTGTTGATATTTGCTACTCATGAAACTGAACGCATGGCCCAGACAATGACCACACCCACGGTTCGTCCATTTGGAAAACTTCCTGACGGACAGGAAGTCAGCCTGTTTACGTTAGAAGCTCCGGGAGGCTGGAAAGCCACGATCACAAACTACGGGGCAATTGTGACAAGCTTTTGTGTACCCCAGCAAAAAGATGAACCAGTCGACGTTGTGCTTGGATTTGAATCTCTTGATGGCTATCTCAACGGCCATCCATATTTTGGTGCAATATGTGGCCGTGTCGGTAACCGAATCGCAGATGGGCTTTTTTCAATACATGAAAAGTCATACAAACTTGCTCAAAACAACGGCCACAATCACCTTCATGGTGGTGTCGTCGGATTTGACAAACAACTCTGGAAAGCAACACCACGAGTTTCAGAAAAAGGCTCAGTTCTCGATCTTGAACTCTCATCACCAGATGGAGATGAGGGATATCCTGGAACGCTTCACTCAAAAGTAACCTACACGCTAACTCCTGATGGTGAACTATGGGTCGAAATGGTGTCGACCACAGATGCTCCGACCATTGTAAATCTCGTGCATCATACATATTGGAATATTGCTGGCCAAGCAACAAATAACATTGAGAACCACACGCTTACGGCACACGCTGATCGATATCTTCCTCTCGATGCAGGCGGCATACCGACAGGAATAATTCGTGACGTTGATGGCACTCCTTTCGACTTTCGTCTTTCGCCTGATAATCAATCTAATCTTGGGGAGGTGATCCTGACCCTTACTCCGTCACCGGAAGGAGCCGAAAAAGGAGGTGTTGACCATTGCCTAGTGATTAACAACTGGAAACCTGACGGTGCACTTCGGCAAGCGGCCATACTCACCGATCCTATGAGCGGGCGAAGCCTTGAAATCCTTACCGATCAACCCGGCATTCAAGTCTATACAGGCAATTATCTTGACTCATCACTCAAAGGCAAATCTGGGATCACCTACAAACAGCACGCGGCCATCTGTCTTGAGACCGAATGTTTTCCGGATGCCATCAATCAAACAGAATGGCATGGAGAATGGCCATCTGGTCGTCTGAATCCTGGCGAAACCTATAAGCACACCATGGTGCATCGATTTACCACCGGATACTAGTTCGATCCAGACCCTGTCAGATAACCCATTGAGTCCATCCACTCGATTACTCTGTGAGGCCACGTATCGACAGGCAGGCCCTTTTCCTTCATTCCAAAACCATGCCCGCCCTTTGCAAAAACATGCACCTCACAGGGAACGCCGTGCTTCTTGCACTCAACGGCAAGAAGGAAACTTCCGCTCGCTGTCCAAGGATCATCTGCTGCATGCACGAGACATAGCGGTGGTGACGAGTCTTTTACAATAACGTCAGTAAGAAGTGGTCCCTCAGTACCACGCTCAACAAGATAGGCCGGATACACGGGAATAGCAAAGCTCGGCGTTGGGTCTTTCACATCAAAGCTTTCGTCCATTGAATAAGTGCGCTCGCTTCCATGCAAGCATGTCATAACAGTAAGGTGGCCTCCTGCAGAAAAACCAAGCATTCCAATACGACGTGGGTCGATTCCCCATTCTTCTGCGTGGTGGTGAATGAGTCCAAGAGCTCGTTGCGCATCCTGGAGAGCACATTCCCGTGGCGATGGCACACGATACTTCAGAAGAATTGCAGTAACTCCATGTTGAGTCAAAAACTCGCAAACATCTGTACCCTCATGCTCATAGGCTAAAATATTGTAGCCGCCGCCAGGGCAAACGAGCACTGCCGCACCATTTGGATCATCTGGACGGTATACCGTCATTTGTGGCTGAGTCACATTGGTAATCCGCAAAATTTCATTCTTGTTTGTTCGCACTTCCTCAGAAGGCTCAGCCTTCTGCCCGGAAGCCGGAACACCATCTGGCCAAAGATCGAGCACAACCGGCTCTGCTGTAAGACGAGATGAGACTCCGAGGAGTATCGTGATACAAAAAAAGTACGGCAGACAGGTCCTGCAAAAGAGCATATTTTTCACACCTTTTTAAAACAAAATGAGCACCAGACGTCCGAGGAAGCTATGACTTTTGTTGACTCTTCTGATTCTTTTTTCGTCCACGCCTCGGGGGATCAACAGCCGGCACCTTGAGTTCTTTCCGTAATTTATCAAGCTCTGCATGCAATTCTTTTTGTGCCTTTGCATGCTCAGGTTGATCATAAACATTCTTCAGTTCCTGTGCATCCTGCTCACGGTCAATCAAGGTCCAATAATCCATATCAGGCTCATAGAAATGAAAAAGCTTATACCGGTCCGTGACGACACCGTAGTGTTTTCGAACACTATGAGCTCCTGGGAATTCATAGTAGTGATAATAAAAGCTTTTTCGCCAATCGCTCGGACGTTGGCCTGCCAATAACGGAGCAAGGCTCTTGCCATGCATATCGGAAGGAATGGATTGGCCAGCAGACTCAAGAAATGTTTCTGGGAAGTCGAGAATCGAAACAATTGCATCTGACGTCGTGCCCGGTTGCGTAACGCCTGGCCACCGCACAATACACGGCGTCGTGAGCGACTCTTCATAAATCCACCGCTTATCAAACCAACCATGTTCACCAAGATAAAACCCTTGGTCCGATGAAAATAAGACCATGGTATTTTCACTCAGACCCGCCGAATCAAGATAATCAAGGAGCTTCCCAACAGCCTCGTCAACAGCTTTCACACAACCAAGATAGTCATGCATGTACCTTTGATAACGCCACTTCACGAGATCCTTCCCTGTGAGATTCTGTTTACGAAACTCATCATTAAGAGGTCCGTAGTATGCATCCCAGTCCTTTTTTTGTGCATCTGAAATGGTCCGCGGTGGCTCCAGTTTTGCATCAAGCGGACGAAATGTTTTTTCGAGCGTCATATCTTGTTCATGCTCGGCTCGCCCACGACCTGAATAGTCGTCAAATAGTGTTTCCGGTTCTGGAAAAACACGATCACCATTCCAACCAAGATGCCGCAAGGCTGGCGACCATTCACGGTGAGGGGCTTTATGTTGAGACATAAGAAGAAATGGCTTGGATCGATCTACGTCTTTTAACCAATCGATTGACAAGTCAGAAACAATATCGGTGACGTATCCTTCATGCTGGACCAGCTCACCGTTATTAATCATCCTTGGGTTATAGTACGACCCCTGACCTGGCAGAACATGCCAATAATCAAAACCGGTCGGTTCACTCTTGAGGTGCCACTTCCCAATCATGGCTGTTTGATAGCCAGCCGTTTGCAGCATTTTTGAAAACGTGGGCTGTGAGCCGTCGAACTCATCCCCGTTACAACAAAAACCATTCACATGACCGTATTTACCGGTCAAGATTGCAGCTCGACTCGGACCACAAATCGAGTTTGGCACCATGCAACGACGAAAAAGCATGCCTTCTTGAGCGAGCCGATCAATATTTGGGGTTTCAAGTAATTTAAGGGGATGACCGTAACAACTCAGGGCCTGGTTCGTGAGATCGTCACAGAAAATCATCACAATATTAGGAGGTTGCTTCGCTTCAACAGCCGCACAACATAAGCAAACAAAGAGACAAACGAAACCAAGAAACCTGTTCATAAAACCCCCTCGTAATCAGAAAACAGCACAGCTTCTATGAGCACATCGTATGGACATACTGTACCAGATACAACCTTCCATGTCGTAAGGCCTCTACCCTTACGAGGGAATCAACACGACGCTATGTCGATTATTCCTGCTGGTCATCCATGGCCATTGGCTGCTGCCATGGAACCTGGGCCGCCACCTGAACGTGATGACGCAATTTCTCTGTCAAATCCTTCACGATCGATCGATGGCCATCACTCACGTCAATCGATTCAAGAGGGTCATCGTTTAAATTAAATAGCTGGTATTTTTCAAAAGGTGTGTTTTGAAGCAATTTCCATGGCCCGTGTCGCACGGCATAGTAGTCCTGCCCCTGATAAAGCTGGCCTCCTTCTCGCCGCACCCAGAAAAGAGTTCGGTCGAATGACTGCAGCTTACCAAGTAAGGTTGGCAGAATAGATACCCCATCGATCTCATGCTTGATGGTTGCACCAGCAGCCTCGCAGAATGTCGGGAAAAGATCACTTGTCAATGCAACGAGATCACTTCGTGAACCTGGTGTAATGCGATCAGGCCATACCGCGCAAAACGGTACAGCGATACCGCCCTCATACATTTCTTGTTTGAAGCCTCGATGTGGGCCACAATGCGCGAGACTTCCCTTATGGCCACCGTTGTCAGACGTAAAAACGATGAGTGTATTTTCAGCCTGGCCAGTTTTTTCCAAACAATCGACAACTCGACCAACTCCAGCATCGAGGTGTTCAACGAATGCGACTAACTTTGCCCGGATTGGATCTATACCAGGCTCCCGCGATAAAACTTTTTTGAGATATGCTTGAGGAGGTTGTACCGGTGTATGTGGCGCATTAAAGGCAAGGTAACAAAACCACGGCTGCACTTTTCCAGCCCGCGACGTTATGTAATCGGCTGCCCAATCGCTAAAAATATCAGTCGCATGCCCCTCTGGCCGAACATCAACCGTATTCAGTCGCATGTAGTGCTGATCATGACGAGTATGCGTCAAATAGTCGTCCATCATGTCGCCAAGAAATCCATGGAAGTGATCAAACCCATGGTCTATTGGACGAGATGGAGCCTCAAGCCCAAGATGCCATTTGCCAATAATGGCTGTGTGGTAGCCAACTGCTTTGAGCGGCTTTGGTAGGAGAATTGCATCCGGATTGAGGAATCCCCAGTTATTGTCAGGATTTGTGCGAATAACACCCGGAACTCCGACTTTATCTGGCACCATACCGGACAAAAGGGCTGCACGGGTTGGTGAACAGACAGGACAATTTGCATAAAAGTTATCGAACCGCATTCCGGCGGCAATGAGCGAATCTATTGCTGGAGTCTTCAAGTCCTTTGCACCGTATGCAGCAACATCGCCCCACCCTTGATCATCAGTCAAAATCATCAAGATGTTTGGCGCCGAATCAGTATTTTCCGAGGCGGCATGGGTTCTACCGATAGTAACTAACAACCCTACCACCACAAGAAAAGCATGGCACACCCGTCTCATAAATATATTTGACATTATTTCTCCACACTCACTGTTCATAGACAATCTTCGCCTCTCACCCGCTCACAAGAAACCCAACACACCCACCTGAATGTCCCGTCAATAGTAACTCTATGCCTGAATCAGATATTATTGCTTCGCATCCACGAGCTTCCAGAGGCGACTATTACTGCGTAAAAAAACACCACCCGCTGCAATTGCTGGAGAAGCAAGAACCTCGTCTTCAAGATGAAATGTGTCTTTCAGCTCGCCCTGCTCATCATCAAAATGTACTAGTTGAATAAGTCCTGTTTCATTCACGGCAAGTAACGTGTCTTCACTCACAACTGGCGTTGCACTGAAAGGGCCTTTAAGCCGAAGCTGCCACCGTCGCTCTCCTGTTTCAATGTCACCAGCTGTTAAGACATCTCCACGACTGATGGTAAATACCGTGTTGCTAACGACCACCGGACTAGGTGTTCCTGGTGAAAGTCGACTACTACTCCAAAGCTGTTTCGGACTTTTTTGTGAAGAAAGGTTATAGGCAAGTGCGGTTAGCCCTTTTGATGGCACAAAGAGAACATTTCCTTTCCGGCAACTCGAAGGAATCGTGCTCGCACCACCGTCATACTTCCAAAGAAAATGACCATCAGCAGTATCCACCGCATCGATACCGGACTTGGATTGAAGACCAACAAGACCTGGCGACAAGACCAGCGGACTTGTCCAATTTGCTGATTTTTCCCGTTCGATTTTCCAAATATTCTTTCCCGTTTCAGCATCGATACCAATTGCATATGACTCACTATCATTTTCCACCTGTGCAACAACAACACCATCGGTGACAACAAGCGAACTTGCCATCCCAAGGCTATTACTCACATTCGGATAATCAGCAGTAATTCCTCGCAACCAGATTAAATTACCCTCGAAGTCAAGACAGACCAAATCATTGGATGAGAAAAGGGCATATATTCTTTCGCCATCGGTACATGGTGTCGGAGCAGCAACACTTGTCTTCTTGTGACACATTGTTCTACCCGTTGCCCAGAATTGTCGCTCCCAAAGTGACTGGCCCTTTGTCCCATCAATGCACAACACCCTAAGTCGATCTTGTTCTGGGCCGCTGCTACATGTGATAAATACTTTATTGCTATGGACGACGGGGGTAGAAAGACCATAACCAGGAAGCATTCGCTTCCAAGAGATATTTTTTTCACCTAATTCTTGCGGCAACCGTTCAGTTGTCGCGCCGCTCCCACGCGGCCCCTGAAAAGAAGGCCATGACTGATCGCCTTGTACCAAGGCAGCACTCCCGAGCAACGCAATAAAACATGCCACATGGAGACACCTATTTATTTCATACATATTGCACATCATGGTGTCTGTGATTCTCCATGCGTTGCTTCTGCTTCTGCATGCAGTGGAGTCGGACGACGATCCGATCCAAGAACAGGTGTTCCCGAAGCATCACAAAGCCTCAATTGAAACTGCCATTCTTTTGTCCAGTCCTTCGTCTGACCATCTTGGCACAATTTCACCAGCAATGTATTTCTCCCTTCCCTCGTTTCAAACGGAATCCGGTACTGATCGATGCGCATTCCTCGATGATATTCATCCCGTTCAAACAGAAGACTTCCGTTGCCCCATATCTTCCATGCATTCTTACAGCCAAGTCGCACTTCAACCTCTCGTTCCACAGGCATAGTGAAGGTTGTGAATGCATAGGCAACAACTTCTTTGAGGCCGTCTCCAGGGCCCGGAATCGCCTTGTTGATATCAACCATCCCATAGGGATCTGCAGTAAGAAATTCATGCCAGAGCACTTGCATTCCTTTACCTGCGTATAACGCCTCGAGATCAACATTTTGTTCAGGTGGATACACCGTCGCAAAGCCCTTCCCGTCGGTGTTATCAAACGGGCCAGCCACATACCAGCCCGCAAGAAATCCAAAATGGTGCTGCAAGTCAATTACCTGACCACTCTTTCGCAAAGCAGTTGTAATTTGTTTCACCTGATCAACATTCCTGGCAGCGTCGAGTGCCTTCCGCAGTATTTCATTCACTGCTAGTTCTTCCTTCGCTCGACTTGCCTTCTGAATCAACCGATCAACAGCGTCGTATCGAAGCTCTACGCCCGGATCATCAAGCATGCTCGAAATAATTATTTCCGCACGATTAGGATTTCTTTCCTGAATAAGTTCCCAGGCAAGACGCCGTGCCCTGGGATCATGACGCACATCTAATAAGAAAACTTCCAAATCTTCCAATGGTATTTTTTTACTACGACCAGCGATTGCATCAACTGCAGTACGAATCCAATTCGCTGAGAGTGGACTTGCTCCATCAATTGCAGAAAGAATTGTCGGGATTGAATCTGACTCACAGCCAGCAACTTCTTGCCAAGCAACTGCAGCTGATAGATTACCTTTCCCCTCATTTCCTACTGACTGGAGCGTTTTTAAATTCGCATCCAACGTCTCCGCTACCGAAACAGCTGCCCCAAGAGCAACCAAACAACACGAAATGGTCCAAAAAAACAGCACCAGACGTACGTTGCGATTTCTTATTAATTTATCCACAGCTTGTCTCATAACCTCGCACAGCGAAATAAAGCCCTTTCTCCAAACGACCAGACACGAAGGTGCCAGCAATTACTATCACATACACAAGAAGCTCTGACAACAACGCAGGCATTTCTCAAAGATTTCAAATGAAAACTAACACTTCAGAAACTGGTATGGAACTTATTATTTGGTCGATACAGTATATTGACTTTGGCAATCCGTATAGCATCTTACCAACTACTACTCGCATCAACCGTATTGCATGCCACTGACAGTAAACAAAGTACCGGGCCCTCTCAGCCTAACGCCACTATTCAATCCTACCGCGACTACAAGCCATGCCTCCTAAACCTCATGCCAAGAATTCACCTGGTGACGTTCTCATTGTTATCGGTGATGCCTCAGAAACAGTCGACACCCTCTACCCATACTTTCGCCTTCAAGAATCTGGTTTCCGACCGCATGTCATTGCAGCAGAAAAGCGATTACACCAGATGGTCCTACACGAAGTGCGACCTGGGTGGACCATTACAAAAGAATGGGAGGGGTATCAAATCATGGCGGATGCTGCTTTTTCCGACGTCCGCCCAGAAGATTATCAAGGCATTTTTTTCAGCGGAGGAAGGGCGCCGGAATATATCCGTTACAACTCTGATCTTATTCGTATCACACGGCACTTTTTTGAGCAGAATAAACCTGTGGCAAGTGTCTGTCACGGTGTGGAAATACCAGCCTATGCAGACTGCGTCCAAGGGCGACGCATGGCCACGGTTGAAAAATGCCGTCACGAACTGGAATCAGCAGGTGGCATTTTTATCGACGCGCCATGTGTCGTAGATAAAAATCTAATAAGTGGCCGGACCTACCACGACAGCGGCTTGTTTATTGGAGCCTGGATAAAACTCCTGGAGGCTTCTCGCGAACCTGAAACCGAATAAGCTGAATACGCGATGTCAAACTATCGTGCTGCAGCTTCTTGTTCTGCTCGAAGAGTTTCAAGAGGCTCAATTATTTCGTCGAGGCGTTCATTGAAAAGATCGCCTATGAGGAGATCTGTAACATGGCCACGAAGATGAGGGAATCGCTTGACAAACTTGCCGAAGTTAAAACCATCGTAAAATTCATAGACCAGTCGCCGCATCCGATCCATGCCCCGTACATAATCCTGCCCCCAAGAACCTAATCGCTCCGCGGACAAGTCATTCTCTTGAAGCGCGGCAACTACCGCGTCTCCGGCAAGCTCGCCACTTTTCAGTGCCAATAGTATGCCCGAGGAGTAGAGCGGATCAAGAAAACCAAAGGCATCACCGACAAGAACCCAGCCGTCGCCTGCAACGTCCCGTGCCCGATAAGAGTATTCTTTCGCAACGCGAACAGACTCGATTTTCGTCGCCTTGTCGAGGCGTCCGTGAAGCCCGAGACATCGTTTCATTTCCGCAGCGTAAACAGCCTCTAAATCTTTCTTTTCTCTATTTTGAAATAGATAGTCATACCCAGCAACCACGCCAATGCTCACAACATCATCGTCGAGCGGTATGTACCACAGCCATCCCTGCTTATCATCCAGTTGCATAACAAGAGTCGCACCTTCATCACGACCAGTTCCTCGTGCTGCACCTTTCCAATAACTCCACAAAGCTGCTTTTTTAAGAATTGGATCCCACTCTCGAAGGCCGAGTCTACTTGTGACCATTGCTGCTTGGCCACTTGCATCTATAACGACCTTTGCAGCAATTGTTGATATCCGCCCAAACTCATCAGCTACTCGTACTCCCGTCGCACGCGTTCCCTCGAATAAAACTTCAAGCACACGCATACCTTCGTGTACCTTAACCCCATTCGACTCAGCATTCCGAAGCATCATCTCATCAAAATCCGCTCGACGAACCTGCCATGTTTGTGAACTTTCATCGTCCCGATGATCAATAAAATAAAAAGGTGCTGAAAGCACTCCTTTTTCATTCACGAATTGGACGGAATGCTTTTCTACAAAGCGGCTTCCTCGCAGACGATCAATCATACCGAGGCGTTTTAATGTCCAGAACGTTTCTGGGATAAGTGACTCCCCGACATGGAATCGAGGAAACTTCTCCCGCTCAAAAAGCATTACACAACGCCCCTGCTGAGCTGCAATAGTTGCAGCAGTTGTGCCTGCCGGTCCACCGCCTACAACAATTACTTCCGTTTGCTCCGGAAGTTGCACTGCGTCTGGTGTTCGTTCCACCATTTTTTTCTCCTCGCCATCAATACTCAATGCTCGCCGCACCACGACCGGAGCAGTACTCCCTATTTCCTTCTTAGCCCAAAGAATCTGAAGGTCAAACTACAAACTCTCACATCTAGGCCGACGAGCCTTTATTACAAGTATCTTTTACTTCTTACTGCTCTCGCTGTGTCGCAACAGGAAACCATTGAGCCACTCATCCTTTCACACGAAAACCTGCAGGCATTCTACTGCAAGATCTACTGCCTTCTGCAAAATTTACTGTGCCAGAAACAGAGGAAGCGGACTACCACGAAGCAATTGCAATGCCGTCTCACCGAACAATTTCCGCAGAAGAAGGTTCTTGGCAGAATTGCCAGCGACTATGAGATCTGCGTCCCAGGTTTCTGCATAGGACACGACTTCTTGCACAGGATCGCCCTGAATCAGATCAGTCTCAACATCTCTACCATGCGACGCAAAGTAGCCTTCGGCAGCCTTCAAACGACGGCTTCCTGCATTGAGATCATTACAAAAATGAACAACCCGCACCTTTGCCTCAGGATAAATTCCAGACTGAACAAAATGCTTAAAAGTCTTTGCACTTTCGAGTGAACCAGAATAAGCAACAAGCACACGACGAACAGGTCGAAACATTTCAGAGACAGCAAGCATCGGGCGAACCCCTGCAGCCACCAGCCGCTCGAGACTATCTGTGGGTTCTGGAACTACATCGTGCTCAAAAAGACCCTGAAGACCAAACACACAGAGATCCTGATAGCGAACCAGGTCGGCTACAATTTCGAATGGATTCCCTGTTTGCTCACTCGTTTGATGAGGCACACCAGCTGCCGTACATTTCTCTGCAAAAAGCTTATTCGCCTTCTCAATTTCAGCAGCAACTTTTTCCATGCGATCTTGCCGAAGTTCAGCTGTCAGCGTTTCAACACCTACACCGATTGGCCGTGGACCTGTCCATTCAAGACGCGAAGGATCGACCACTGCCACACCAAGGAGTTCTGCTTGCTGAGATTGAGCAATCTCGATGGCATGGCTCACAACTGACTCAGCGTGGCGGCTCGTTCCAAGCCCGACAAGAATACGTTTTATCATGGGAGCATTTCAGGGTTCGTTGACAGCACTTGTCAGATATCAAAAGACTACAATCCAACCAACTGAAATTCTTCCACACTTCAATCGCAGCGACTACCTTCATCAACGGCGCACGGGAAACGTTGACTATTCGATACAACGGGACAACTTGTCGTTACGACAAACCCACCCAACTATGCAGTCGTTTACTAGCAAACGTTGGGTCGTCAAACTGAAAATACTTACTTTTCTATAACCTAGATGCTATGCAGAAAAGCTTTACCTGAGCGAATAGATTAGGAACAAGCCACCGAGAATGACAAAGAACATGAGGAATGCATCCGGTTCTATAAATGGAATCCGGCGTTCACCATGATAAAGCTGTCCTAATGCAGCAATAGCGGTCGCAAGACAAATGACAAATGCGGTTACTGCATGAGCCTCCGACACGCTCAGGAAAATTGACCCATCGTAGAACCCATCAAGCACAACAAAAAGAACAATGTTAAAAGCATTGCTTCCAAAAGCATTTCCTATCGCAAGATCGATCGCACCAATACGAATTGCTGTCAGTGATGCAACGAGTTCGGGCAATGATGTAGTTACCGCAACAAGTGTTGTGCCGACAAAGGTGCCACCAAGCCCTGTTTCTTCAGCCAAAGCACCTGCTACATGTGCGAGCTGGGGTCCAACAAAACACAAGACGGCTGCCGCGATACCAAAAACAAGAGACGGTAACAAAAATGGTGCTTTATGAATTGCCTTTGTCACTGTTACCACACTGTCACTTGATTGAGCTTCAGCAGAAATCCTTATCGCGATTCGTTGGTTCAAGAAAATCATCCTCGCACCAAAAACATATGCCAAAAGAATTGCCCACGACCAGGCACTTATCCCAAAGTAGGTTCCGATTGTCACTTTATCAGACGTAATGATGGCTAAGCCGGCCAGCGATGTCACCGCAATACATAATATTGCCGAAAGCGCATGAGCAGCTCCTTCCCGTGAGAGCATTTTTTTTCCTGAACGAATGCTTAAATCAACTGCTGCCAAGATAAGCAGGTTCATCAGGCTGCTACCAAGAAGATCACCGGCAGCCAGATCAACAAAACCAGAACGAATAGCTGCAATATCAACAGACAATTCCGGAAGTGATGTAACTCCTGCCAAGAGTAAGCTGCCAACAAGAAGCCGACCCAGCCCTGTTGCCTCAGCAATTCGATCTGCCGACCGGGCCAGCAAAGAGCCGGCGATCGCAACAGCACCAGCAAGCAACACAAATTGTCCGACGAGTAGGATAGGCATGAGTTTTATTCGAGCTCACAGTCATTCATGGGCCCTTGTGTCGCCTCCGAAACGCCACGAGTTGATCTGCCTGCAGACGAACGTCTCGATCACTGAGTGGCTTCGCGAGAACAAGACCAGCAATAAATCCAGCTACATGTGCTGAATAGGCAACTCCTCCCCCCGTGTCCGAAAGACCAAGTACGACCTGCATAAGGAAGTAAATACCAACGGCCACGTAACCAGGAACGTCCATAATGATCCGAAGCAAGATGACACTCACCCGCCGGTTTGGATGGAGCACAAGATACCCACCCAACACACCAGAAATTGCACCAGACGCACCGAGACAAGGAGTAAGCGCCTCATCTCCTTGGGCATTGAGCATAACGAAGGCAAGTGAAGCCAAAACTCCGGCAGCTAGATAGAAGATCAGATAGCGAATATGGCCCATGTCATCTTCGACATTGTCTCCGAAGATAAAAAGAAACCACATGTTACCCAAGAGGTGCATCCACCCACCATGGAGAAAAATCCCGGTAATTAAAGTCAGGTAAACAGGGATTGGTGTTGGTCGAAGTCCTGGTACCGACACCTGATATTGCTGGCCCTCATATTCAACCTCTCGTACAGCAGGTTCAGTCACAATATCTTGACCGGTCACAATTTCAGCCGGAACTTGGCAGAAAGCAAGGGTCACATTGTCATTCTGTCCGCCTTGCTGAAAAAGGACAAAGACAATAATGTTCGCTGCGATGAGTGACCAGGTCACCCATGGCATTCTCTGACGGTCAGAATTATCATCTCCAAGTGGAAAAACCATGATCGGGAGGTCTGGGGGAGTCTGATTATCACATTGTCACAATGACAACGTATCAGTTTCCCAATGTAGTCCCTACGAATAAAAAAGGGGACTTTTTTACGCAGCCTTCGAGCGTTGTGAACTCTTCACCTTCTGAGTCGGTGATATTTCGGCTTCTTCAAGCTTTTGTTCAATCCACCCATCGACGCTCCAGGGGCCACCACCGGCATAGATCATTGAAAGTAGTCCCCCGCCGATTGCCATATTTTTCATGAATTGAATAATCTGCAATTGTCTTTGGGTTGGGTCAGCAATCATCCAAAAATCATGGAAATAAAATGTTGCCGCCGCGAGAAACACAAACAAGAAGGCTGCCCCAATCCGAGTCCAAGCACCAGCCAGAACGGAAAGGCCGCCAATAAGAATGAGACCAATGGCACCGAACAGTGCCAGCCGAGGGTTAGGAATGCCTTCACTGCCCATATATTCAGCTGTCTGGGAGAAGTGACGGATTTTACTGTCGAAAGCGCTGAACAAAAAGATTGCTACGACCATAAATCGTGCTAGTAGAGATATACATCCCTGAACAAAATTGGCAACCTGTTCCATAATGTGACCGTTCCTGCCTTTATCTCGCAGTCCATATCCGAAGCCAGAAATTCTTTGCGAATAGTCGCTTCCATTGGCATTCACCGCAAGACCGGATGACTTGTTAATCCTGGCAATCTTGAGAAGCAAGGAAACTGCATAGAATTGCCTACGGGTTAGGCAGGTATATCGCCGTCTCCCGAGTGTTCGAGTGCCGGTTGCTGACTCGTTACGCAGTGAACAGCTCCTCGTCCACGAATTAATTCAAGGGCGGGGAACGCCATAACTTCTCGCTGCGGAAAAAACTTCTGGATTGTCGCGATCGCTTTAATATCCAAGTCATGCCCAAACGTTGGAACGATGACACCACCATTCAAGATAGAAAAATTAAGATAACTAGCCGGGAGTTGCACATCTCCGAAACAAACGCTCGGCGGCAAATCAATGGGCACAACGTCGAGCAATCGCCCACGAGCATCCTTGATTTTTTTTAACAAATCAAAGTTTGCTTCAAGTGACTCATAATTTGGATCACTACGATCGAGCTGGCGAGCAGCGACGACGCAACCTGGCGCAACAAAACGAACTAATTGATCGATATGACCATCCGTATCATCACCAGCAAGAGCACCACTAGCCCAAAGAACCTTTTCAACTCGTAAAAACGACTGTAGACATGCAGTGAGTTCTTCGCGTGACCATTCTGGATTCCGCAGAGGATCATCAATACATCGATGATTCACCAAAAGCGTTCCTTCACCGTCTGTTTCGATTGCACCACCCTCGAGTACGATGGGAGCCTCCAACACGCGAGCACCGAGGCATCCTGCAATTTTGCCAGCGACAGCAGCATCCGCATCCCAAGGTGGATATTTCCCTCCCCATGCGTTGAAACCGAAATTCACGACAACAAGCTCTTGCTGATTGTCCTCTGACTTCAGGAAAACTGGGCCCGTATCACGTAGCCATGAGTCATTCGTTGGGATTTCAATGAACTCAACCCGAGAATTTTCTGACAACCGAGATGAAGCATCACGAAGCACAGCCTTGCTTCCGATAACTTTGATTGGCTCATACCGAGCCAGCAACCTGACAAGTTTTGAAAAAGCAACAGACACTTCATCAAAATCACCAAGGAAGGTTGCTCTTCGGTGCGGCCAGGCGACCCATGTTGCGGTATGCGGCTCCCATTCAGCCGGCAATCGATAATCACTTTTCTGTGAAAACATCGACCTTCATCCTACAAAAGCTCGGTCATCACTCCATGTGTCGCTTTGAACGCAATGGTCTTGGTGAAGCTTCACCAACCATTCAACAAAATTAGTCTCTATCGTCAGAACGAACCAAAACAAACTACCGGTGCGACATGTTTGCATTTAAAAAACATGCACCGTGTTCCAAGTTTATCCGGCTACAACTTGATCCATCTTCGCAGCAGGAACTGGATACTGTTCTGCTAACTCAGCAACTTCTCGCCGAGTAGATTCCAGCACCTGATTGTCCTCGGGAGACTTCAGAACTCGAAGAATCCAGGTCGCTACCTGCTGCATCTCGTCAACTCCCATTCCTCGTGTTGTAAGGGCTGGCGTGCCTAAGCGAATTCCTGATGGATCAACAGGTTTCCGTGCATCGTATGGGATCATGTTTTTGTTGCAAGTAATCCCACAACGATCCAAGGACTCCTCCGCCAACTTTCCACCAAGATCCAGCGGGGTGACATCTACTAACATCAGATGGTTATCAGTACCACCGCTCACAAGCTTCACCCCGCCAGCCGCTAGTGACTGAGCGAGAGACCGAGCATTGGCTACAACTTGCTCCGCATATTCTTTGAATTCCGGCCTGAGGGCCTCTGCAAAAGCAACTGCCTTCCCTGCGACAACGTGCATTAATGGTCCGCCCTGAGTTCCAGGAAAAACTGCACGATCAAGATCTTTTGCATGCTCTGCCCGACACATGGCAATTCCACCGCGAGGTCCACGTAATGTTTTGTGCGTGGTGCTTGTTACAAAATCTGCATATGGCACCGGACTGTTATGTACACCAGCCGCAACAAGGCCCGCGTAGTGCGCCATGTCGACTAACAACTTTGCCCCAACTTCATTCGCTATCTCTGCGAATCGTTCGTGAGGAATTTCTCTTGGATATGCGCTTGCTCCAGCGACAATTAATTTTGGTTTATGCTCGCGAGCAAGCCGAACGATCTGATCGAAATCAAGGAGATGATCATCCTGCCGAACGCCGTAATGAACGAAACGATATAAAATGCCGGAACTATTCAGACGCATTCCGTGAGTAAGGTGTCCCCCATGCGAAAGGTCAAAGGCAAGTACCGTATCGCCAGGTTTGATAGCAGCAAGGTATACCGCTGAGTTTGCCTGACTCCCAGAGTGCGGCTGCACGTTAGCATGTTCTGCACCGAACAGTTGCTTGGCTCTGTCTCTCGCTAGATCTTCAATTGTGTCGACATATTCACAGCCCCCATAATAGCGACGACCGGGATATCCTTCGGCATACTTGTTGGTCAATACACTACCGACTGCCTGCATAATTGCTGGGCTAGTAAAGTTTTCGCTCGCAATCATTTCTAGGCCCTCCGCTTGTCGGGTTTGCTCCGCAGCGATGGATGACCAAATTGCAGGGTCTTCTTGTTCAACAAAGTTCACAGATCACCTCTTAGTTTTATGGCAGTTTTCAAAACAGTGTGTTTTAATGCAGCCGGACACATCATAACTTATTGTGCGAGTAGAGTAGCTTGCCGTCAACGAACGAAGATGAGTCCGGGCAGCATCAGGGGTTCTGGCATGAAAGTGATTATTGGAATTGCAAGTGAACCTAAACCTAAAACTGTTCTTGTTCTACCGAGCGGTTGTGATTCATTCCTGATCGACGGGTGATCAACACCCATAAAAGTAATGATGACGATCATGAGAACCCAGTGATCGGCGTTTGTAATAATAATAGCGGTTATTGCTCCAAGTAGGACTGCCCGGGCTACTCCACGAGAATGCTTCCCAAATAGAGCGTGGCACACGTGCCCACCATCCAGCTGGCTGATAGGAATCATATTGAGCCCTGTCACAAGGAAACCAACCCAGCCAGCCATCAAGAATGCGTTTGGACTTAGCACCTGCCCAATCGGCCAGTCAGGTCGGACAAGTCTCAAAAGCCATGTTGCGAGCAATGGCATGGAAAATATGCTGGCTTCTGTCGGTTGGGCACGCATCAATCCTACAATGAAGAGGGGCACTGCGATGACAAGGCCAGCAAGAGGGCCGGCTAACGCGATATCAAATAATTGCTTTCTATTCGCTCGAGATCCCTCCATACCGATCACGGCTCCAAGAGTCCCAGTAAGCATCACTGGTAGAGGCAGAAAAAATGGGAGTGTTGCCGGAATGCGATGCTGCCACGCTGCAACAAAGTGCCCTGCTTCATGTGCTGACAATATTGCCATCACCGAAACCATATAAATCAGACCCCGGAACCAGTGTTCCGAAAAATCCGTAAGGAATCCGTCGTAGAGACCGAGAACAACTGGTTGCCAGCCGACTGTGCCAGCCGCAAACGTCGTGAGACACGTTGCGAGATAAAGATAAACCTGCAAGCGAGCGCGTCTGGATCGCGATTCGCTGCAGCTCAAGTCCCTCATCTGATTTTTTCCATTCGCTGCCAACACAGAATGCAGCTGAGAAGTCTCAGCTGAATCGGAAAAATTAAGAGTATTGGCAGGGTATTCTCGCATAGGTCTGCTACAGAATAGCCATTGAGAACAGAATTTGGCTGCTAGAATTGGATTTCTTTGAAAAATCTACCTGATAGATTTATTGATATCCGGATATAAGTCACTTCTCAGGAAAGCCAAAATCCAAAAGTACAATGAGTGATACTTCCTCAAAAACTACCGATCCCGCTGGTATCCGCCGACAATTTGCCGGGGTGGACCTCGAGGAACTTGCCAAGAAACACCGAACTCCTTTCTATGCTTACGATGCGGGCATGATCCGGCAACGATGTGCTGACCTCAGTGCGTGGGATACAGTTCGTTTTGCTCAAAAGGCGTGTTCCAACATAGCCATTCTCAATCTCATGCGTCATGAGGGCGTCCTTGTTGATGCTGTAAGCCACGGCGAAATTGCAAGAGCCATTGCTGCGGGCTATCAACCACACAGAAAAGCTGGAAACCAAGAAGGTTTACCTTCAGCAGATCCAATTGTTTACACCGCAGATATCTTTGATCGTGAAAGTCTTGAGGCTGTCGTGCAACAGGGTATTCATGTCAACTGTGGATCTGCAGATATGCTTGAGCAGTTGGCAGAGCGTGTCCCTGGGGCAAACGTGACACTTCGAATAAATCCTGGGTTTGGTCATGGTCACAGCCAAAAAACGAATACCGGAGGAGAAGGGTCTAAGCATGGCATCTGGCACGAGGCTGTCCCCGATGTTCTTCGACGGGCGGAATGGGCGGGACTGGCAGTAACAGGGCTGCACATGCACATTGGCAGTGGCGCTGACTTAGACCATCTAGCTTCAGTTGCCAAATCACTTGAAAAGACAGCGCATGATATTGGTCGTTCACTCACAATGATCAGCGCGGGCGGTGGACTCCCGGTGCCGTATCAAAAAAATGAAAAGCGAGCTGATCTGTCAAGCTATTTTACGTTATGGGATACGACTCGAAAACGCCTCGAAGATTCCTTTGGGCATCGTATTCGGCTCGAAATAGAACCCGGTCGATTTCTAACCGCTGAAGCCGGCATTTTGGTCACCGAAGTCAGAGCAACGAAGCGGCAGGGCTCTAAAAAGTATCTCTTAGTTGACGCTGGTTTTCATACCCTTGCTCGTCCTGTTCTTTATGGCTCGTATCATCCAATGAGTCTCTGCCCGACCTCGACAACACCGCCTCGAGAGCTTGAGTCGGTTGCCGTAGGTGGCCCACTCTGTGAATCTGGAGACATCTTCACACAAGAAGAAGGTGGTTTTGTTTCGACGCGTGATCTGCCCCCAGCTCGCGTTGGTGACCTCCTTATTATCGAAGTAGCCGGCGCCTACGGGTTTGTTATGGCAAGCAACTACAACTCAAAGCCTTTGCCCGCTGAAATACTTATTGATAAAGGCTCGTCTCAGCTGGTGCGTGCCCGGCAAACCGCGGATGAAATTTTTTCGGGAGAATGTATTCCTGAGCCATGAGTCGTATTGGTTTAATGTCTGTAAAAAATGAAAATCACCATCTCGTTGAAAAAACAGCAGATATTCGAGAACTTAACTTTCCCATCAACACGATTATTTTTTGGTAAAATTTGTTTAAAACCAGTATTTTAGGCGGCTCAATCCACCTCGACCTCGAGGCCTAACAATTGGATTTGGTCGGAGGATTTCTCACGGCTACAATAGAAAAGTTCAGGTTTCCTCACTAATTTCCGATGAATAAGACTTATGGCAAAACAAGGTCCTAGAAAAAAGCTTCCGAAAGAACTTGCGGTTATCAATGCCGATAATTGCACTGGCTGTGAGAGCTGTCTCGAGGTCTGCCCTGTTGACTGCATATTCAAAGTGCAGCAATACGACCAATTCCACAACCTCCAGAGCTGGTGTGAAATAGATATAGAACGATGCGTTGGTTGTGAGGTTTGTGTACACATTCCTGGCAAAAAAACGAATCCCTATGACCTCAAGGTTTGCCCTTGGGACGCAATTGAAATGGTTGCAACTGAGGAAGTCGCTGTTGCCGTTGCCGAAATGGGCGGGCCTCCAGAGTACGTTCAAGAAAATTGGGATCGTCTTGTTGATACGGCCCAGCACCTTGCCGAACTTAAAGCTGCAAAGTAAATCAACGCAGAGATGCTGAAAAAAATAGTAATTTTTCTTTGCTATTCCCGATCAAAGCTGTATAGTGTACAGAAATACACTACACTTGCTGCTGGTTTGCATCATGTTCGAATTGCAGGTTCAGAAAGATACAACTCCTCCTCGAGATCAACTTGTACTTGATCGCGTCAAACTCTCAGTGGTACCGGGCCTTGGGCCGACTCTCAGGCATCGCCTCATCGCTAAGTTTGGGTCAGCGTCGAAGATTTTCGAGCAAAGCATATCGTCACTTCAAAGGGTTCATGGCGTTGGCAACCATCTGGCATCTGCCATTTTCAGTGGCAGAACGAGCACAAAGCCTTCACGCATTCTTAATGAATGCAAGCAACATGGCATCGATATTCTGTTGGATACCGACCCCGAATTCCCGGAGCTCCTTTCACACATTCCTGACCCGCCCGACATGCTCTTCATTCGCGGCACTTTCGAGCCCTGTGACAGGGTAGCAATTGCTGTTGTAGGCGCTCGACACGCCACTACCGCAGGGAAACGGATAGCAAAAACTTTCGCTAATGGTCTTGCTCGTGCTGGATTGACCATCGTGAGTGGGTTCGCCCGAGGTATTGATGCCGCTGCACATCATGAAGCAATCCGTGCCGGTGGACGGACAATTGCAGTCTTGGGAAGTGGCCTGCGTAATATCTACCCACGTGAGCATGCTCATTTCGTTGAAGACATGATTCAACATGGATGTGTGCTGAGTGAAGTTCCACCCTCAACCCCACCACAAGCAGCGGCTTTCCCGAGACGAAACAGAATTGTTTCAGGGCTCTGCGTCGGAACTCTTGTTATCCAAGCTTCAGAGCGATCTGGTGCACTCATAACAGCACGGCTCGCAGGAGAACAAGGACGAGATGTTTTCGCTATACCGGGGTCGATCGAGTGCCGAATGTCTGCAGGGTGCCATAGCCTCATACGTGATGGAGTGACTCTTGTAACAAGTGTCGATCAAATACTCGACGAACTTGGTCCCTTATACAAAAAAGCAATTTGTACTAGCAGGCCTGAAATCCACCACCTCGCAGAACGAAAGCTAAATAAAGTTGAACAAAATGTACTTGCTGCAATTGATGCCACTTCAAATCAAAACAAAAGCACCACAATCGATGCCGTTGTCGAATACTCAAATCTGGAACCGTCCCGTGTATTAGCAGCATGCTCCGCCCTCGAAATCTACCGAATTACCGTTCGTTCCCCTGGCAACATAATTGAACGTCGTTAACTTCATTAGCCAAAAGAAACATACCGGCTCCGTAGAAAACAAACCGACTCTTTGTCTGAGGTCATGCCGCACCCTACAATCATTCCATGGATACAACACTCTTTCATCGTGTAGAAGAAGTCTGCGGTCGCCTCCTTCAGCTACGAGACTCTCTTTGACTACGCTGGTCGTACCAAATCAGCGGCCAAACTTGAAAACCAGATGTCTCAATCAGATTTCTGGAATGACAGTGATACCGCACAAGCCACTGTTGCTGAACTCAAGCAGTTAAACACTATTCTGAAGCCACTGGATGAATCAATCTCGGCTGCTGATGATTTAGAAGCACTTGTAGAACTCGTTAAAGAAGATGAGTCACTAGAGTCCGAATTATCTACCGAGGTGGCTCGTGTTGAACGACTGGTTGATCAGTTAGAGCTAACCTCTCTCTTAAGTGGTCCTCATGATTCTTGCGATGCGCTGGTGTCAATCCATGCTCGGGATGGCGGTACGGATGCAAATGATTGGGCAGAGATGATGTTGCGAATGTATTCCGCTTGGGCAAACAAAAGAGAGTTTCGTCTGGAGTTACTCGACAGGCAGGACGACGACGTTGCTGGCATTCAGAATGCCACCGTTGCCATAAGGGGGCCATGGGCGTATGGATATTTACGAGGTGAGATGGGTATTCACCGGCTCGTTCGAATTAGCCCATTTAACGCTGAAGGGAAACGGCAGACCAGTTTCGCCGCCGTTGATGTTTCGCCAGAAATAAGTGATGAGGACCCAGACATCGAAATCAAAGATGAAGACATTCGAGAGGATGTTTTTCGAGCAAGCGGTGCTGGTGGACAGCACGTCAATAAGACGTCGAGTGCTATCCGAATCACTCACTTTCCAAGTGGAATTGTGGTTCAATGCCAGAGTGAACGCAGTCAACATAAAAACAGAGCCACTGCCATCAAAATGCTGAGGTCTCGCCTCGCTCGGCTCGAGGAAGAAAAACGTGAAGCTGAACAACTAGCGAAATATAAACTGCAACCAAAAACTGGCTTTGGCTCACAGATTAGAAATTATTTTCTTCACCCTGATCAACGAGTAAAAGATCAGCGAACAGGGCATTATGTAGGAAACTTCCAGAGTGTGCTCGATGGTAACCTTGATGGCTTCCTTGATGCCTTTCTTCGTTGGAAAGCCTCAGATTCGGCTCCTGCCGCTGTTGATGAGTGAGCCTCCGGGCTCCGACTGGACGTTTTTCCTCAGGCAGGATACAGTCGGGAAAACTACAATTCATTTTCTATAGGATTCACATGGCGGAAAAAGAACAAGCTCTTGAGGTAGAAGGCGTTGTCACGCAAGCGTTGGCAAACACCCGGTTCCGAGTTCAAATTGAAGGTGGACACATCGTCAATGCCCACGTGGCCGGAAAGATGCGGAAGAATTTCATTCGGATTGTTCCCGGAGATAAAGTGAAAGTTGAATTATCTCCCTACGACCTCACAAAAGGCCGCATAACGTTCCGTGAACGTTAGTCGCAGAGACACTACTGAGAAGGCTCTTCTGAAGGGCTTCCACCAGATTGTTGTTCGTGCGGTGCCTCAGTTGCGTCATGAACCTGCGAAGAAGACTCCTGCGCTGAGTCATTTGGCTCAGGATTCGTTGTATCCTGAGAGGGCGTAGGCTTCGCTACGACTTCTGCAACGAGAGACTTCTCATCGTTACCATCAACTGCTGCTACCGCTGGCAGAGGACTACCTAGATCGCCGTGGTCGATATTGCTTGCCACCGTTTCTTTTGAACCTGAATCTCGTCTTTTTTTATCTTTCTTCTGATTCTTTTGGGAGTTTTCGTCCATTCCATCATTAGCACCAGTCTGAATATCAAAAAACTGTTTTAAATCACCAAACGTTCGCAACGGCTCCTGGCCAGTCTTCATTTCCGCAGTAATTGCCTTTTTTGACTTACGGTCCGGACGAGACGTGTATGTACGAGGTCCACGAAATTGTTTCCTCCCCTTCCTATCATTCTCTTCAGAATTTCGACGACCACGCCCACTTTTTAAACTCTTGGGCTGTCCTGACTTGTTTTGAAAATGCCCCTCAGAAGATTTCTTTTTAGCGTTCTGGTACCGCCCTCTACTTACTTCATGGGCCGGCTTCGTGCCCGGCTTTATCATCGTCAAGGCTACACGGCGACGAGTTTTATCGAGTTCAAGAACCCAGACCCTGACTGCTTGACCAACAACAACCGCTGCGTGTGGATCTCGTATGAATCCACTTGAAAGCTGACTGACATGCACAAGCCCACTGTCATGCAAGCCGATATCAACAAACACGCCAAAATCAACAACATTTAGCACCGATCCACGTAACTCCATGCCAACTTCAAGGTCTTCAAACTTGAGCACACCCTGCTTAAACAGAGGCTCGGGCAAATCCTCACGCGGGTCCCTGCCGGGCCGGACGAATTGCTCAACAATATCAGCAAGCAATAGTCGCCCAACACCTAATTCATCAGCCACAGCAGTAAGATCTATTTTACTTACTGCATCAGCAATCTTTTGATGTTTCTCCCGATCAACTAATTCAGTTGAAGATGTATCAATTTTTTCCAGCAGTTGCTCTGCGACTTGATAGCTTTCTGGATGAATTCGAGTTGAGTCAAGCGGATTGATTCCGTCAGATATTTTTAGAAAACCAACTGCTTGTACAAATGCCGCATCACCAAATCCAGGCACCTCACGAAATTGTTCTCGCGAAGTAAACGGACCCTTTGCAGCACGCCAGTCAATAATGCCTTTCGCAACAGCCTGATTGAGACCCGCCACATACCGTAACAGTGCGGGGCTGGCAGTATTCACATCAACGCCAACATAATTAACACAACCTTCAACGACTGCATCGAGTGAAGCGTGAAGATGTCGGGCTTTGACATCGTGCTGATATAAACCAACTCCGATATTTGCAGGCTCAATTTTCACAAGTTCTGAAAGTGGATCAAGCAATCGCCGACCAATTGAAACTGCCCCCCGATACGCTGCTTCGAAATCCGGCAGCTCCTCACGCGCGTACTGACTTGTGGAATAGACACTTGCTCCTGCCTCATTCACAATCACATAAGCAATCTCATCTTCTTTTAATTCACCAACGATTAACTCTGATAGCAGGGACTCTACTTCTCTCCCTGCTGTCCCATTCCCAACCGCAATCACCTTACAGCCGTGCTCACGGACCAGTTCAACGACTCGGGAAGCTGCTGTTTTTTTCTGCTCCGCCTTGCCTACAACGTGCAGAATGTCGTGAGCCAAGGGATTACCACAAGAATCAAGCACCACTGCTTTACAACCACTCTTAAAACCAGGGTCGATCGCAAGAACTATTCGACCCGTCACCATAGGCTGCAACAGGAGGTTTCTTAAGTTCCGAGCGAAAACTGAAATTGCATGCTCTTCAGACGCATCGGTCATCTCACGCCGAACCTCACGTTCGAGACTCGGTAAAATCAGTCGTGAAAGTGCATCACGACAACAACCTTTGAGGAAATCTGCATGAGGATGACCAGCAGGAATAACTAATCCGTCAGCTATTTCCTGAATTTCTTCTGTTGGCCCCTCGATACGGACTCGCAAAATCTTTGCTCTTTCCCCGCGATTCATTGCCAAAACACGATGAGGTGGGACTTTTTGAAGATGCTCATCGAAGTCGAAATAGTCTCGGAAATGTTTGGCTGTTTTAGTCATCGCCTTGCCTGGCGTTTCAATACGCAGGCTGCGAAGTCGCCCTTTCTGAAATAGAAGTTTGCGCAAACGCTGCCGCACGTCAGCTCGAGAACTAAAAAGATCTGCAATAATATGACCCACGCCAAGCAGGGCATCTGCTACAGAGGCCACACCAGAGTCATCATCAACAAAATCTGCTGCTCGTTTCTCTAAATTTATCGCCTGAGAATCTGCTGCGAGTATTTCGTTCGCAAGTGGCTCTAACCTTTTTTGTTTTGCTTGTTCTGCAAGAGAGAGGCGTTTGGGCTTAAAAGGGAGATAGAGATCTTCGAGTATTTTTGTGCTCTCAGCAGCATTAATTTCGTTTTGCAGCTCAGATGTAAGTTTCCCCTGCCCTTCGATTGTTCGAAGAATGGTCTGTTTTCGATCAGCTAATTGCCTCGCTTTACCAACAGCGTCGGTGATACTTCGAAGTTGAAGTTCATCGAGACCTCCAGTTTGATCTCTACGATATCGCGTAATGAAAGGGACTGTGTTCCCTTCATCAATTAATTGCACTGCAGCAAGAATGCCCGGCTCAGGCAATCCCAGCCGCTTCGCGATTCGTCCTAAGTCAATGACGGTCGTGGAACCCATCCGCCCCGCCGGTTTACAAACAGTGAAGGAAATATAGCTCTTGAGCAAATTGGCGTTCAGTGCTGCTGTTAAAAAAATTCACCGCAACCTAAATAGCAATTACTCAAAGACTAGCAATCTTACTCTTTCAGACCAGAACGACATTTTGCCGACGACGTCTTGAATCATGAAGAACAAGAATATGGTGCGGAACAAACCACACACCTATTATCACGATGAATGTAGAGTGCAATGGGTGGCGTTGTCAAACCGCCAGGTCTGCCCAAGCTTCCCGGTCTCACTCTCACAAAGCTTGGTCTTGACACTCAACCCACTTGCAAAATATTCACCAATTCCTGATACCCGGGCCCTTTGGGGCCGAAAATCGATTTTTCAAACTGGAGAGCCCGTATCAAACATGACGATTTATACAGTTAAAAGCAGTTCTTCTGCCAAAATAAGCCCTGCTGAACAGTGGAGACAATGAAGCAATGACATCCGGCCCTCGTTCAGACTCAACCGAAAAGCTATCGGACTCAACAGGCTTTCTCCCAAACGTTCCTCTCCTCGCAATAGATCGCCAGAATGGCCCGCTTCGAGAACAGTTTCGTCAAGTCATGGATGATGTCTGTGATTCGGGCCGCTTCGTTCTTGGACCAGATGTTACAGCTCTAGAAGATGAACTTTCAACGATCTTAGATGTCCCACATGTTATTGGCTGCGCATCAGGGAGTGATTCTCTCTTACTTGCACTGATGGCCCTCAACATCAAACCTGGAGAAGAGGTCATCCTCCCAAGCTATACATTTTTCGCAACAGCAAGTGCTGTGACGCGGCTCGGTGGTGTACCAATATTCGCTGACATTGATCCAAGTACATTCCTCATTGATCCAGATGACATTCGTCGTCGAATCACGTCTCGAACACGTGCTATTATCCCCGTACATCTCTTTGGGCAAACTGTTGATATGGATGCGATTCTGCCTATTGCAAAGCAAGCAGGACTTCCCATTATCGAAGATGCAGCTCAGTCGGTTCTATCAACTTGGCACGGAAAGTGTAGTGGAGGACTCGGTGATATAGGATGCTTCAGTTTTTACCCCACAAAAAACCTTGGTGGATTTGGTGACGGAGGCTTTCTCACAACTACACGTGATGATCTCGCCGAATCGCTCCGTAAACTCCGGGTCCACGGCATGGAGCCTCGTTACTATCACGATGTTATTGGTATCAATAGTCGACTTGACTCACTTCAAGCTGCTGTTCTGCGCATCAAACTTCCCCTTTTGGATGATTGGACGAATCAACGAGCACAGAATGCTATTCGATATACCGAAATGTTTGATCATTGCGAGCTTCATGATGCTATTACGTCACCAAAAATTGACACCCGCGGAAGACACGTATGGAACCAATACGTTATTCGTGTTGCAGATGGGAAACGAGATGCCCTGCGAGAGCATTTAAAGACCTCTGGGGTTGGGACAGAAATTTATTACCCTGTTCCGCTTCACTTACAAAAATGCTTTGATAATTTTGGTTGGAAAATGGGAGATCTTCCGATCACTGAATACGCTGCCAAAGAAACACTCGCACTTCCGATTTTTGCCGAACTTACACCGGCAGAGCAAGCTACGGTTGTTGGACGAATAGCAGAATTCTTCGGCAAACCACCCGTACCGGAAGAATTAGAGTGCATGGAAAAAGGCTCTGATACGATTGGTCAACCACGACATGTTCAACGAACTGGACTTATTGGTCGTGCTGACGACGTTCGGTGCTAGCAATACACTAGAAGACAACGCCTTGCCGGGCGTTAGAGAGCCTTTCTTTAATCTAACCAGTCGTGATCAGCTAATCGTTCCGGTGTGTAAACCTCCGTCACATAGCTAATATCTTTCGAAATCAATGACTCCACTTCGAGCTTAAAGCCATTGGAGAGCATCCTGTGAATTTCTTTTTGCCATGCCTTCTTCGCAGCAAACCATGGATAAGCAGCGATCTGCTTCGCTCTTTTTACGTCTGATTCACTAAGCGCAATTTGAACGCTTGGAGCAAGTTGACATTTCTCATAGTCAATCGATCGCAACCCGAGAAATTTTGCTGATGGAATCGCCATCCGCTTCGACTCATAAGCAAGATTAATTGAACCCTGCTTCAGTACAGAATAAATGTAATATCCCCAAGGATCGTTATCGAGCAAGCAGTACACAGGAAGTTTAAGCTCATGATGAAGACGATATAGCATGCGACGCACACCGCGGGGTGGTTGTCCTCCACCGTGGGTCAAAAGGCAGTTATGCTTCCTCCAAAATTTATCCTCATTGAAACGTCGCCACACTGTATCTTTCTCGACATGAAGAATAAATTTTGCAGTGCATTTCTTAAAACTAATGACCTCTTCTTCGACAATTGAAGGAATACTGTACCCACCTGACCCCATTCTGGAACAGTCAATTTCATCTCCAGAATCAATCAACGTAATTGGGCCAACCATTCCACCGCGATTACTTGCATAAACGTGCAACTGCTCTCGGAGACTCTCAAGCGTCACTTCAAGATCTTCGATAATTGGATCACATTCGTCTTGTCCACCGAACGTTTCTTCGCGCGTTCCCTCAATTGTGTGCTTTAGAAGATAGTACAGCCCTCGAATACTGGTTGTCTTTTGCTGGTCAATGAGTGACTTGCAACCCGTTGCTACAAGAAGCGTTTGCATGTAGCTTTTTGCTTGACTCAGATTAAAGAGATGTCGCCGATTCTTTTGACCACCCATTTCAATAATTTTTCGTGACTTATTGAAACGAACATTCGAGAGGCTCCGGGTTGGAATATCAAGATGTGGATCACGTCGCTTCTCGGCAGCCTTCTCAACCTCATCCGCTAAGCCAACAATGAGTTTCCTAGTCTTCTTATCGATCGCAGGCAAGGCAGCAGCTGTACTCGTGCTACGGGAACTGGTTCGTTTAATTATTTTTTTTGCCATGATGCCTAGCCTGCAAATTACCTTGGGGAGAAATGCCGGTGAGATAAGATTCCCACTTTTATACCCTATCGAGATCAACCAATGGTTGTCAGACTATACAAACACGAAATGAAGCGCAAAGCAAACAGTA
>ERZ1048872.460-NODE-460-length-45170-cov-6.371717_pt1 | contig 45170 bp, 45 predicted proteins | sample MGYA00383100_ERZ1048872 | MGnify/ENA primary metagenome ERZ1048872 (study PRJEB29581, sample SAMEA5548370) | metagenome | biome: marine; feature: coastal; material: water | depth 50 m | study: Short-term variability in the microbial, nano- and picoplankton...
TGAACACAAAACTGAACACGATTTGGAACACAATTTAAGTATTTGTAATTTTTAAATATATGATTATCAGTTAAATAAAATAGTTATGAGTCAATTCATAACCCGGAGGTCACGAGTTCAATTCTCGTTCTCGCTACAAAAGTAAAAGTTCAGCACATTGGTGCTGAACTTTTCTTATTTTATAGGTTTCTGTTTGTACCAAAGTAAATATTTGCTTTTTTGCTCTATATTTTTGATTGGCGATTTTCCAATTAATGAATGTCGCAAATTCTGCTAACTCTATAAAATCATCTTCATTAGTATCTAATCCGTAAAATCTCAACTCAGCGTTTATAAACTTACCATTTTTATTGTACTTATCTTTATAATAGCTTTGCAATTCCTTAAGTGTTATTCTGTAATTATTGTCAAGATCAACTACTGAGAACAAATCAATTCTCTTTTTAACATAAACTTCAGAAGGTTTATCAACTTCTTCTTCAATATGGAACACTGTATCTTGTTTTTTTACTCTCTGACTTAGAATTTTAATTCACATTTTCTACAGACCTATACTCCGCACTGACTTCATATTCTTCAATCCTAGCCCAACCTAATTTCCAATCAGGATCATTTAAAAACTCTTCCGATGTAATTTTCCCGTCATTATAAGCATAAAAGCTTAATCTACCATTAACAGGTTTACTTGTTTTTTTACTCTTTTGGCCCTGATAAAAATTTAAAATCTCATCGACACTTAACTCAAAATTCCTATTCGTGTCAATCTTTTTGAATTTATTTCTTTGGAGCTCTTTAATATACTTTACCTCCGCTTCTTTCTTCTCTATTGCAATTTTTTTCCTATCTATCGACAAATTCATGGGCAAGCTTCCAATCAAATCCCTTTATAAATTCATTAAGTGTAAGAATACTATTTTTATTAGCGTCTAGCCATAAAACATTTTTTTTGGATTAATTGGTACGCCATCATTATCAGGCAAATCTTTATAATATACCATCATCTCGCGTATCGAAATGACTTCATTATTGTCTTTATTTATTATATTAAATTTAATCGTTTGCTTTTCCTCATCTGATTGTGCAGAAGCAGAAATCACAAACAAAAAAACTAAAATATTATAAGGATTTTTAACACTTTCTTAATTTTTTTTCACAACTATTTAGTACACTAAGATAGATTAATCCTATTCTATCACTAACAGTATCTAACAAATAATATATTGCTTTAAAGAAGCAATCGGTACTCTTAATAATAAATTATAAATATTTTTGTAATAAACATCTATTAAACCTACTACTTTGTCATTTGAAATCCATCATCGCCTGAATATGATGTTTAAGTAATATTGTTACGTATAATTGTACTATATGGATCAATTGCTTTACTACTTATGATACCTAATTACTTATGGTTATCAATTTAATTAAATTCTTATTTTGTCCTTAATATACCGTAGTAATTTTCAACAAGAACGTTAAATTCTCCTTGAATGGCATATAAAATTAATAGGCTACTACAATGAACTATTTACCTAATTCAAGTGTCTAGGAACGTAAATAATTTGCATTTAATCGTCTTTTTTTGCTTTTTATGGATGTTTTTACAATTTTAATCCTATATTTACTTCATAATTAATTTCATTAAACCCCAAATCTGATGAAAAAAATTACGTTGCCCCTTTTAGTATTTTTTATTCTTTTTAAGATTACCTATGGCCAGCAATTGGAAAATGGTAAACGCGTCAGTACTAGCAATTCACAGAACGAAACTATCAATGCAACCTTTACGAATGTAATTACAACCACTCAATCAACATTCACCAATACTGAAGAAAACGAGGGTATAATTGCAATTAGTATAGTCAACAATAATGACACAACTAATATAAATCTTTCCAGCGATCCTTCAAATAATGACAGTAATGAATTTATAACCTTATCGAATAACAGCTTAGGGTATAATTATTCTGATACATCTGTTGAGTTGAATCTCAGTTCTGATATTTCATCTGTATTAACAACTAATGTATCCTATACAACGATTCAACGTGTTTGGAAAGTGGTAACAAATGAAGAAGACGCAACACCGGTAAGTATAAAAATTCCAAAAGACTCTATTGTAAATAATTCCGAGCCAGGAAACTATTATATGTTTATTTCAGGTGAAGATGGATTTAATACTACAGTAGATTACAAATCTTTAAAATTAGATAATAATGACAATTTCGAAGCCGAATACAGCTTCAATGGGACGTCATATATCACTTTTGGTTTTGCGCCTAAAGTTACCGTAGAACGTTCTATTAATTTTAATGGTATAGAGGATTATATTGAAATGGAAGATGTATTAGATCTGAACCCAAATGGATTCACAATTTCAGCATGGATAAATTGCGATAATTCGAATGAAGGAAATGTTTCAATACTCTCTAAAAGAGATTCTGAATTTTCACTAGGCTATGATTTAACACTTACTGATACCAATAAAATTAATTGGAAAAATAACAGTGAACAATCTTTAACATCCATTACTTCAATTCCAGATAATGAATGGCATCAAATAGCTGTTACTTATGATGGCTCAGAAGTAAAAATATATATTGATGGCGTTTTGGATAGTTATGCTACAAGAACAGCGCCTATTGACACAAACTCATCATTCCTTATAGCAGCCGCAGGAAACGATGCAGTAACACAACTCTTTAAAGGAAATATTGACGAAGTACGAATTTGGGATACTGATTTAGCCGAAAACCAATTGCGATTTATCATGAACCAAGAAATTGCGAATAATTCCGGACAAGTAATGGGTAAAGAAATACCTACTTCAGTTAATAAAAATGAAATAAATACAATTCCTTGGGCTTCATTAGCAGGATATTTCCCAATGTCTGTTTTTACTTATAAAAATGTGGTTGATCTATCTGGAAACGGAAATGATGGTCAACTTAAAAACTTAATGACTGTAGACAAAGAAACTGCACCATTACCATATACTTCTATACAAAATGGTGAATGGAATAATAATACAACCTGGTCGAATGGAAATATGCAAAGTATACCTGGTTCAACTTCTATCGTTGATTCTTATATTACAATAGATTGGAATATCATTAGAACATCTCATACTTTAACAATGAATAATTTGTCTTTACCTTCTATAAAAGGCAATAATAGAACTGTCTTAGGATTGTATGTCGCTGCGAGCAAAATAACATTAACAGGCCAAACATTAACGAATTCTGGAAATGGTTTAACTATAACACATTATTTAAATCTAGCCGGTGAAATAGATTTAGATGGAGAATCTCAATTAATTCAAACTTTAGGAAGTGATTTAGATATTTCTCCCTTCGGAAAAATTGAGCGCGACCAACAAGGAACAGCAGACAAGTACACCTATAACTATTGGTCATCGCCTGTAACTAAAGAAAATTCTACTGAAAATAGTTTTAAAATTTCTGAAGTGATGCAAGACGGATCAATGTCCACAAATCCTATGGCAATTAACTTTTCATCGTCAGATTATGACGGAGCACCTACATTTCCTATTCAAATTGCAGATTATTGGATTTGGAAATATGCAAAACATATGTCACAACCTTATTCTACATGGCAACATATAAGGCAAACAGGAGAAATTTTTCCTGGCGAAGGCTTTACCATGAAAGGTCCTGGAACTGGAACAATAAACATACAACAAAACTATGTTTTTAAGGGCCGTCCAAACAACGGAAACATAAATCTTACTTTAGCACCAAACAACGATTATTTAACAGGAAATCCATATCCATCTGCGATAGATGCAAATCTATTTATTAGAGATAATGGACCCAGTATAATTAATGAGAATTCTTCAAATGCTTTACCATTAATTACTGGTACACTTTATTTTTGGAAACATTGGGGAGGTGGATCTCATATTTTACAAGAATATCAAGGTGGTTATGCAACTTATAATTTATCTGGATCTGTGGGCGCAGCCTCAAAGGGTAATATAATTTTAGATTTTGATGTAGACGGTATTCAAACAAAAAAGCCTGGACGCTATATTCCAGTAGGCCAAGGATTTTTTATCGCAGGTAAAGACGGAGGCACAATTAATTTTAATAATGGGCAACGCGTGTTTAAAAAAGAAGATGACAGCTCAATATTTATGAGAAGTGCAAATAATTCAATTTCTTCTAGCACTAGTGAGAATGAGGAGCAAGACAACCGGATGAAATTTAGAATTGGCTTTAACTCAGTAAATACCATTCATCGCCAATTACTTTTAACCATAGACGACAACGCTACACCAGATGTAGATTGGGCTTATGATGGAAAACTAAATGAAAGCCAAATCGATGACATGTTCTGGGTAATAAATGATGAAGCATATATTATCCAAGGAAGTGATGAAGTTGAAGTATATACAGTATTTCCAATAGGCATTAAAACAGATACAGGTGGCAACAATATAATTACAATTGATGCTCTAGAAAATATCTCTAATGACATTAATATTTATTTACATGATAAAGCACTAGAACTCTACCATAATCTCAGACAAAGTGATTACGAAATATTCCTAAATGCAGGAGAATATCTTGATCGTTTTGAAATAACATTTGGGACAGAGGCCGATTTACTTGATTTTGAAGATAATGTAAAAAACAACATTGACATTGTTTACTCAAATGATATTAAGAAAATAGTACTGATAAACCCAAACCAAATACAAGTAAAATCAATTGCCCTATACAATATATTAGGACAATTAGTGCATACGATAAAAGATATAAAAAAAACTAGTCACTCTAAATATGATGTTAAGAATCTAAGCACAGGCGCTTATTTTCTTAAGCTATATACAGCTACTAATGCTGTGTTGACTAAGAAGGTTATAGTTGAATAATTCAATTGTTTTATAGTTAGTGATTCGAAAAGTCTTAGTCTATTTATAGCTGAGACTTTTCTTATTTCAATACCTCTAACAATGCCTTAAATGTCAGTTTATTTTGCTTACCGGATTCCATGATTTTTAATGTAAACACATTAGCATTAACTTCCTCCTCACCTACTAAAACCATATAAGGAATTTGTCGACGATTGGCATAATTCATCTGCTTTTTCTTTTGTTTACCTGAAATAGCAGCATCTGGATAAAGTTCTGCTTTCACGCCTAACTGTCTTAGTTTAGTTACTGCTCGTAAGCTTGTCATAGCTTCCGACTCACCAAAACTAATAAATATCACTTTAGTAGATTCTGAAATTGTTTTAGGAAATAAATTCAACGCTTCTAAAACTAAATATATGCGATCTAAACCAAAGCTAATTCCTACCCCACTCATATTTTTTAGTCCGAAAATACCAGTTAAATCATCATAACGACCTCCACCACCAATAGAACCCATCTTTACACCGTCTGGTGCAGAAACTTCAAAAATAGCACCTGTATAGTAGTTTAACCCACGTGCTAAAGTGACATCGAGTTGCAGTAAAGCAGTATTTAATTCTAAATTAGAAATTGCAGAATTAATAAATTCTAATTCTTCTATACCTTTTAAACCAATTTCTGAAGTACTTAGAATTGATTTTAAACTTTCTATTTGATTACCAAAATCACCTTTTAACGTAAATAAAGGTTGAAGCTTTGAAATACCATCTTCAGATATACCCTTACTACGCATTTCAGTTTTTACCTTTTCCTCTCCTATTTTATCTAGTTTATCTAAAGCTACTGTAAAATCAATGAGTTTATCTTGTGCACCAATTACTTCTGCAATACCAGATAAGATTTTACGATTATTAATTTTAATGGTAACACCTTCTAACTTTAAAGCTGAAAAAACAGTATCATATAACTGTATAAATTCTACCTCTTGAAACAACGACTTAGAACCTACAACATCTGCGTCGCACTGATAAAATTCTCTGAAACGCCCTTTTTGCGGACGGTCTGCTCGCCAAACAGGTTGTATTTGGTAACGTTTAAATGGAAATTCTATATCGTTTTGGTGTTGCACGACATAACGTGCAAAAGGTACTGTGAGGTCGTAGCGTAAGGCTTTTTCTGAAATTTTTGAAGTTATTACACTTTCTGATTTTGAATTATAATCATCATCCGATACTTTTTTTAAATATTCACCAGAATTCAAAATCTTAAAAATCAAACGATCGCCTTCGTCACCATACTTTCCCATCAAAGTTTCCGAATTTTCAAAACTTGGGGTTTCAATAGGTTGAAATCCAAACACCTCAAACTTTTCCTTAATCGTATCCATGATATAAGAACGTTTCGCAACTTCTTCTGCATTAAAATCTCTTGTGCCTTTTGGTATGTTTGGTTTTTGTGCCATATTACTTCCTGTGAAATCAGAAATCTTTTAAGTTAAACTTATTTATGTTAATTAGTAAAATTGATACCAAATGTCTCAACGAGCAAAGAACTAACTTTATATCAATTCAATTTGTCACAAAAATATTATAAATTTTAGAGGCATTCCTATCTTATTTCAATTTTATAGTAACTTTATGGCGTTTTGGTAGTCTTATACTTTTAAACGACCGAATTAACTTCAAATAAAACTATGTTTTCATTAACTAGAGAGAATATAAAAATTGCCTTAGGCTCAATAAAAAGCCAACTGCTAAGAACTATTCTAACTGTTTTAATTATTGCTATTGGTATAATGGCTTTAGTCGGAATTTTAAGTGGTGTTTCAGCTTTAGAAAACACTATTTCGAGTAATTTCTCTTCTATGGGAGCAAATACTTTCAACTTTCAGCGATATGAGTTTACTGCACAACGCCAAAGTAGTAGAAAACGACAAAAAATAAATCCAGTGCTTAGTTATAGAAACGTAAAAGACTTTGTAGATAATTACGATTATCCATTTACAAAGGTTGCCGTTTCCTTTATGGGCACTTTTGCTGCTGAAGTGAAATACGAAAACAGAAAAACAGATCCTGAGGTTTCTGTACTTGGTTCAAATGAGAATTATATTGAAAATTCTGGGTTAGAAATAGAGAATGGTCGCGCATTGAATGTTTTCGATATAGAAAACAGTAACGCCGTTTGTGTAATTGGTAGTGATTTGCAAAAGGCACTTTTCCCTGAGGAAAATCCGGTTGACAAAACCATTAGTATAAGAGGTTCAAAATTTAAAGTCGTTGGTGTTTTAAAAGAAAAAGGTTCTACGTTTGGCAATAATCAAGATTTAAGAATTATAATCCCAATTCAGAAAGCACGTTCAATTTTCACAAATCCAAATATTAATTATACACTTAGTGTAAAAGTGGATAAAAAAGACATGCTCGAAGGAGCACAAGAAGATGCGATTTTAACATTTAGAAATGTACGAGGATTAAACCCTGTTGAAAAAAATAATTTTGGTATTGAACGCAGTGATGATTTATTAAATCGAGCGGCAGAAAACACTAAAATTTTATATATCGCAGCATGGATAATTAGCATCATTACAATCTTTGGTTCTACCATAGCATTAATGAATATTATGCTTGTATCTGTAACGGAACGCACGAGAGAAATAGGTGTACGTAAAGCTTTAGGAGCAAAGAGCAGAACGATTGCTTTTCAGTTCTTTATGGAGACAGTAATCATTGGTCAGCTTGGTGGAATTTTAGGGATAGTTTTAGGGATTTTAATTGGTTGGGGTGTTGCTAAAGCTTTTGAGCTCGAATTTTCCACGCCTTGGTTTGCCATGATTTGGGCAACGAGTATTGCCTTTATTGTAGCTGTTATCTCTGGTTTATATCCTGCTACAAAAGCAGCCAAATTAGACCCGATAGAATCGTTACGTTATGAGTAATAAATTCCGATAAATACAGGCATACTATTGAAAGAATCCTATTGTCCTATCAACTTTTCAAAATACTGAAACAACTCGCCTTTTGTAATTACAGCACCTTGTTGAATCAGTTTAAATATATCTAAATGTTTATCGTCGGAATACGGTTTATTAGCATTAAAAAATTCAATACTGTCAGATAGCAAGTTATCTCTTAGCCATTGAAAACCTTCTTTGGCTGTAAAATCAATCGCTTCATTTTTAATTTTTAATGCAATTAAATGCATTTGTTTTTCTTTGCATTTAAATAAATGAATCTGTTGTGGTGAAATATGTTCGATGTATTCAACCTTACTCAGCACTCCAAACCACACTAAATCACTAAAAACATCCAGCTCTTGCTCTGCTGTCTCCGGTTTGGTTTCTTTTATAGTTTTCCACTCATCTACTGTAATAGATTGGGTGGCTAAAAAATTGATAAACTCCTGATGTAACTCCTCAAATTGTTCTTTTGTTAATCTCGAATATTTCATTGTTTCTTTTTTCAAAAGATTCTACTCTTCGCAATATAATACGATATAAAAACTATTTATTTATGGCTTCAAAAGCTTCAAACGGCCTATCCGTCGCAAAAACATCTACACCTAGTGTTTTCCATTGCTTATACAACTCATCACCTCTTGCTTCCGCTTGTTTGTCTAAGTTACCTAATGTCCCGAGCATACAAACAATATTTTCTGCATGTAATCTTTTAAATAGCGAGGCGTCAGAAAGTCTTGTTCCTGTAAATGCTAGCATATTTTTGATTGGGATTTTTGCTGCTAATAATCGGTCAAATTCCACATCATTTCTTGCAGAAACCGATAATAATAACTCTGGCGCGAGTTTATAAGCTGTTTTAGCTTGTTTTACATCATAAGTAATAATGATACAAACACCTTCCGCTTTAGCTTTTCTTATAGCATTTATAACTGCTTCTTGACTTACACTTCGTTTAATATCTATGGTAACAATAACTTTATTGGCTTTACACCATTTTAACACCTCTGAGAACAATGGTATCTTAAAAGAAGTTACATTATTATAGTCATCAACTAAGTTTAAATTTTTTAATTCATTATACGATAGATTTTTTACCAAACCTGTTCCATTAGTCGTTCTATCAATAGAATTATCGTGCATTAGTATCAGCTGACCATCCTTTGTTTGCGCAACATCTATTTCGTATATAGCAGAAATATTATCATTAACATATTTAAGTGTTTCTAAGCAATTCTCTGGATAATGCACTAAACCCTTACCACCTCTGTGTACGCTTATATTAGGATAAGTCCCATTGGAAATCTTAAACATTTCTAGTAGTGAAGAATCCGATGTAATTGCAAGTTCCTGTGGTAATTTAGAATCTTTACATCCTAAAAAACCTATAAGCAAAAGTGTCAAAAGAAATTGCTTCATAAATGACTGATTTAAATGAGTTTACGTTTTTTAGCTATATTAATTCATTTGCCATATTTTGGTTTGCAGTAAACTGACTGTCAAAATAAGAGTGTCATTAACAAAAAAACCGTTTAGAGAACTAAACGGTTTTTTAATTTTATAATAAAGCTATTAAGCCTCTGCCACTACCTCGAATGGTAAATCTACAGTAACTTCTCTATGTAATCTAATTAAAGCATTGTATTTCCCCAAACGCTTTACATTTCCACCAATTACATTGATGAACTTTTTGTCAATTTCTTGACCTTCTTTTTGTAGCGCCGCAGCTAAATCTATATTGTTTACAGATCCAAAAAGTTTGTCGCCTGCGCCTACTTTAGAAGCAATCTTAATTTCTAAGCCAACTAAAGCCTCAGAAATACTCTTCGCTTCGTCAATAATTTTCTTGTCTTTAAAAGCACGTTGCTTTAAAGTTTCAGCTAACACTTTCTTTGCAGAAGATGTTGCTAATATTGCTTGACCTTGAGGAATTAAAAAGTTTCTACCATAACCGTTCTTAACAGATACAATATCGTCTTTAAATCCTAAATTTTCAACGTCTTGTTTTAATATAAGTTCCATTGTTATGATATTTTATTTTAATAAATCTGCAACATATGGCATTAAAGCTAAATGTCTAGCTCTTTTTACAGCCACAGATACTTTTCTTTGATACTTTAAAGATGTTCCTGTTAAACGTCTAGGTAATAATTTTCCTTGCTCGTTTACAAATCCTAATAACCAATCTGCATCCTTATAATCTACGTACTTAATACCAGATTTTTTGAAACGGCAATACTTCTTAGTTTTAGAAGTCTCTATATTTAAAGGAGTAAGATACCTAATCTCACCGTCCTTTTTTCCTTTTGCTTGTTGTTCTATTGATGACATAATTACGCTTTAGCTTTTGCTTTTTGTTTAAGTTTTTCTCTTCTTCTTTCAGCCCAAGCAATAGCATGCTTGTCTAGTTTCACTGTCAAATAACGCATAAAACGCTCATCACGTCTAAATTCAACCTCTAAAGGTTCAATTGCTTCACCTGCAACAGTGTACTCAAATAAGTGGTAAAACCCACTTTTTTTGTTTTGAATTGGATAAGCTAATTTTTTTAAGCCCCAATTTTCCTTGGCAATCATCTTAGCACCTTTAGAAACGAGGAGATCCTCATATTTCTTTACTGTCTCCTTTATCTGATCTTCAGATAAAACGGGATTTAAGATGAAAACAGTTTCATAATGATTCATAATTATTTATTTTGTTTATTGTTAAAACGGCTGCAAAAATACGCATAAATTCTATTTCTAGCAACGTTTTTGAGTGTAAAAATAAAGTAAATTAATATCCTAAAAAAAGTGTTAATTTTTACACTTAGTCGGTAAAATTTGTTTTTTAACCGAAATTTTTGTACTATTGTCGATATCTTAACCTAAAATAAATAATGTTATGACTTTAAACTGTGTAGTTGTTGATGATTCTGCGATTCAGCGTCTCTCTATAGTGAAGTTAATTGAGAATCATTCCTCACTTAACCTTATTGCAGAGTACAGTAGTGCGCTAGAAACAAAAAACGGTCTTAATACACACAAGGTAGATCTTATCTTCTTAGATATAGAAATGCCCGTATTAAACGGTTTTGAGCTGCTAGATGTACTCAACAACAAACCTCAAATTATTTTTGTCACTGGTAAAACGGAATATGCTTTTAAAGCATTTAATTACGATGCCACTGACTACCTTCAAAAACCAATCACAAAAGAACGTTTTAATACTGCCGTAGAAAAAGCTATTGAGCAGCATAAATTAAAATTAGATTTTAACGAAACTGATGGTGAACATATTTTTGTAAAAAGTAACCTTAAAAAACGTAAAGTTTATATTAAGGATATTAAATGGATTGAAGCTCTTGGTGACTATGTAAAAGTAGTAACCGAAGAAAATAGCTTAGTAGTATTATCTACTATGAAAGCTTTTGAACAAGAATTGCCAGAAGGCAAATTTTTAAGAATTCATAAATCTTATATTGTGAATCTTGATAAAATTGACCGATTTAACAGTAAAAATGTTGAAGTTGGTGCCTATGAAATACCTTTGAGTCGAAATAAAAAGACACAATTGGTTGATGCTTTAAATAACATGTAAATAAATTACATTTAAATTGTAGTCGCCCAGATTATGATTTTTTAAAAAGTCCTAAGTATAAATACTTAGGACTTTTTAGTTTTAGTAATTATCTACATTCAATATTACGCGTACTGCTCTAAATTCTTTTACAGCATTAAAACTATTATCAATTTTTATTATCGCTTCTTTTGTCTTTTGCAGCGACTGTTTCTGTGGAATTTTAACTAGGATATTTTTATTATATAAATTTCTAATACGAGAAACTGGTGGAAATTCTGGTCCTAACACATTAGATTTAAAAACTTGTTTTAACGACTTTGCATACCAATCTGCAGCTAAGTTTACACGATTATAATCCTTATGTTTAAAGGTGATTTTAATTAATCTATAAATGGGTGGATACTTATAATTATAGCGATCATTCATTTGTTCGGCAAACATCGCCTTGTAAGCATTTATTGATACTTGTTGTAAAATATTATGATGCGGATTATACGTTTGAATCAAAACTTTTCCACGTATATCTGTACGTCCTGCTCTACCCGAAACTTGCGTCATTAGTTGATAACTACGCTCGTGTGCTCTAAAATCCGGGAAATTAAGTAAGTTATCAGCATTCATTATACCCACAAGTTTGACATATCTAAAATCCAGACCTTTGGTTAACATTTGGGTACCTACTAATATATCCACTTCGCGCTGCTCAAAACTAGTGATGATTTTTTCGAAACCATATTTCCCTCTTGTAGTATCCAAATCCATTCGAGTTACTTTTTTATCAGGAAATAAAAGTTTCACCTCTTCTTCTATTTGTTCTGTACCAAATCCTTTAGTATCTAAAGTAGCATTTCCACAAGCCTGACAATTCTTTAACATTGCAGAATTATAACCACAATAATGGCAACGCAATTGATCTCTATATTGATGATAGGTTAAACTAACATCGCAATTAGGACATTGTGGCGAAGTTCCGCAAGTTGTACATTCTATAATCGGCGAAAAGCCTCTTCTATTTTGAAACAATATAATCTGAAATCCTTGTTCTAAGGTTTCTGTCATTTCTTCGATAAGCCTGTCGCTAAAATGACCTTTCATACGTTTTCGCTTGTACTTATCTGCGATATCTACCAATTCAATATCTGGCATAAGCACATTATTAAATCGCGTATTTAATTCTACCAATCCATACTTACCTTGATTGGCATTAAAATAACTTTCTAAACTTGGAGTAGCTGAACCTAAAAGGGTTTTAGCATTATGCAAATTTGCTAATACAATTGCCGCATCTCTGGCATGATAACGTGGAGCTGGATCGAATTGCTTATAGGATTGCTCATGTTCTTCATCTACTAAAATCAAACCTAAATCGCTAAATGGCAACAATAACGATGAACGCGCTCCAATAACAATCTGAGCTTTTTCAGAATTATTGAGCATATTATTCCATACCTCAACACGCTCATTTCCTGAATAACGACTATGAAATACTGCTACTTTATCGCCGAAATAATCTTGTAAGCGTTGCACCAACTGTGTTGTTAACGCAATTTCTGGTAATAAGTACAACACTTGTTTTCCAAGTATTAACTGTTTTTGAATAAGCTTTACATAAATTTCAGTTTTCCCCGAAGATGTTACTCCGTGTAATAGCGCGACAGATTTTTCCTTAAAAATAGACTCAATCTCTTCATAAGCTCGTAACTGCGGTTCACTTAATATTTTTGAGTCGGCATCTCCTTCACCTTCAAATTGAACACGATCCGTTCTAATATGATATTCTTCTAATATTGATTTATCTATTAACGCCTTTATAATGGCAGTTGAGGCACCACTTCGCTTAGATAAATCCGAAACTTTTATTGGTTCATCTGAAGATGTGTCGAGTGCAAATAAGGATAGAAGAACCTGGCGTTGTTTTGGTGCACGACTTAATTCTTCTAACAATTCTTGAAGCTTTTCTTGAGATTTAAAATTATAATGAAGCTTTACATAGCGCACTAATTTTGGTTGATATTTTTCGTACAACTCTTCCTGCAGGTTTAACACTCCGCGTTCTACCAATCCATTAATAACGGGAAGTACTCGCTTTTTATCTAAAATAGAGACAACATCTTGAACTTTTAAAGAAGACTGATGATGTAAGGCCTCGTATATTAAAAATTCATCATCTTTTAATTCTGAATCGTCAACAACTACGCTATCATTTTTTGAGATAATCGTTTCACTTTCTAGCAAGAATGCATTTGGCATGGCAGCTCTCATAACTTCACCAATACTACACATGTAATATTCTGCAATCCATTCCCAATGTTTTAATTGCAAACTTGTGATAATTGGTTTTTCGTCTAAGATCTGATGTATTGTCCTTGCCTCATATGCTGTTGGAGGATTTTGATGAATTTTATAAACTAAAGCTGTATATATTTTACTTTTTCCGAAAGGCACAGCCACTCGCATTCCTTCATTTAGGAATTGTGCTTCAGCCTCAGTAATATGATACGTAAACGCTTTTTGAAGTGGAATTGGTAGTATGACGTCTATAAAATAATACATATTTATTTCTCCTGACTTGTTTTTGGATGCTTTTTCAAAAACTGCAAAGAAGCATTTAGCTCATAACCGAGTAGAAGAATGTTCGAATTTAACCATAGATAGAATAAAAGGATTAATAAGGCACCAATTGAGCCATACAATTTATTGTACTGCGAAAAATTATCGATATAAACACCAAATAAGTAAGACGTAAGTATAATAAGCAAGGTCGTTAATAATGCTCCTACAGAGAAAAATCGAGTATGTCTCCCCTCTTTAGTACCAAAATAATATAACGTAGCAGTTGCTAAATACACCATTATTACAAAAAACATATACTTTGCAAAAATGATCCAACCGAGACCCGAACTACTTTCTAATGCATCTTTTCCTGTAAAACTTTCATACAGAGGTTGAAGGATATAGATTTGAAAATATCCAAATCCAGCAACCGTAATTAACACTAAAAAAGCAAGTATTAAAGCGACACCAAAAGCATATAAATATTGCTGAAATACGCTACGTACTAGTTGCTCATGATAGGAAAACTCAAAACCAGAAAACACAGCACTAACGCCATTTGCCATTAACAACATAGATAGTAAAAACACTGTAGAAACTAATCCTGCTCCACCTGTTCCACTTATGTTTTCAAAAATATTTGAGAAGAAAAAGTCGGATGTTTGAGGCGGCAAAAAGTCATTTAAGAAGGATTGGAATTCTTCCGGGAAATTGTCTATAGGAATATGAGGCATAACAATTATAACAAAGAGTAAAAACGGAAATATAGCAGTAAAAAAATTAAATGCTATAGCACTTGCTCTAGTAGTTAACGCTCCTTTTACAATACCCATAATATAAAGCTCAAGTAAATCATAAATGGATAACCCTTCAAAGCCTGGTAATCTTATCTGCTTAAAAAAGCGAACAGCTAAATTAAGTGCAGGAATTTTATCTAATTTATCCTCTATTTGTTTTGACATGTTTTATACAGCTTTCAAGCTCAAATCCATATTATATACTGAATGTGTTAGAGCACCTGAAGAAATAAAATCTACACCACATTCCGCATAGTGTCTCACGGTTTTTTCATTAATACCTCCTGAAGATTCCGTTAAGCACTGGTCTCCAATTAACTTCACAGCTTTGCGCGTATCTTCGTAATTAAAGTTATCTATTAAAATACGATATACTCCTCCACAGTCTAAAATTTCTTTAATCTCCTCTAGACTGCGCGCTTCAACTATTATTTTTAAATCTCTATTAGTGTCTTTTAAATATTGTTTTGTAAGATTAATAGCTTTTGCAACTCCGCCAGCAAAATCTATGTGGTTATCTTTTAGCATTATCATATCGTACAAAGCGAATCTATGGTTTTCTCCTCCCCCAATTTTAACGGCCCATTTTTCTAATGCTCTAATTCCTGGTGTGGTTTTTCGAGTGTCTAAAATCTTTGTTCCTGTGCCATCCAGCAAATCGACAAATTGTCTTGTTTTAGTAGCAATAGCGCTCATGCGTTGCATGGCATTTAAAACCAATCGTTCTGCCATCAAAATAGATTGCGAAGCACCTTCTACATAAAAAGCAATATCTCCATATTTTACTTGGCTTCCATCTTGGATTAATGTCTCCACTTTCATATCTGCATCGACATAAGCAAAAACTTGTTTAGCAAACTCAATGCCTGCAATGACACCTTTATCCTTTACTAGTAACTTTGCTTTTCCTCTGGCTGAAGCAGGAATACAGGCCAACGAACTATGATCACCATCACCTACATCTTCTCTAATGGCATTTTTTATAATTCCTTCTATTTCTATATCAAATTGTTCTTGTGAAATCATTTGCAAACTTATTTAGTGTAAAAATAGGAATTGAAAGATGATATTTGAAATATAGTTGTAAATTAGTTTTACCTAAATTCAATACTACCTATGGTTAAAAGCCTTCTCGTTTTATTATGCCTTATTCCATCTTTTAATTACGCTCAAGATGCGTCTAAGCCGATTCTATATCTAAATGAAGAATTAAAACAGATTGATGAATTAACCTATTCTAATAAAGTATTAAAATCTATATACAGAGAGGATATTGTAAAAAAAGATTCGCTTACAATTAAAAGACTGCGAAAAGCTTATGATTTTGGTTCATTTAATGAAACCGAACTATTACAAGTACAAAAGTTATTACATAAATATTTAAACATTAAAGATTTTGATAGAAATATAATTTTTGCATATCGAGATTCTCTTTTAGGGTATTTGCCTTATAAAAATTCTATTCAACATAGAAAGAAACTTGATGAATTTGATGTAATTTCTGAAAAGGAATATTTAAAGAGAAGAAAACAATATGATGTCTACCAAAAAAAGTGTAAAAAATTCGCAAAAATAAATAACACATCACCAATCTACATCTACTCAGAAAATGTGGAATTTACTTTTAAAACAAAGCATCATACCAAACAAAAAATTCCAAATATATTAAAGTCAATTTTCTTTGAGAATTTGAAGTATGGTCATGTCATTTTAAAACCAAATGGTCAATTCTTTTATTATAGTTTTTTAACGCAAGCTCAGACAAAGAAAATGCTAGAATCGGATTGGGAGCCTTTTATTAAAGATTTTAATTCTGTAAAATCCAACTCAAAAAAATATTCCTTAGAATTTATAGATAAAATGTATAAAGACTTTGAAAGATCTATGCGTGAACAAGCTATGAGACGTATTAAGCAAATACAAAAGGAAAGAGCCAAGTCTAAAAATCTAAGTAGCCCAAAAACAGGAAGAATCACTCCACCACATTGCTATACTCATGCCAGTTATTAAACTCATTGCCATAGGCAAAACAGACAACAAAAATCTTCAAGTCTTAATTGAAGATTACACAAAGCGTTTAAGTCATTATATTCGATTTGAATTTGATATTATTCCAGATTTAAAAAAAGCAAAACATTTGTCTGAAACACAACAAAAAGAAAAGGAAGGTGAATTAATATTGGCTAAAACTCAAAAATCTGATGTCTTAATTCTGTTGGATGAAAATGGCAAGCAATTAGATTCTGTAGCTTTTTCGGGTTACTTACAGAAACAAATGAATTCTGGGATTAAGACGTTAATCTTTGTTATTGGTGGACCATATGGATTTTCTGAATCCGTTTATAAGAGAGCAAATGGTAAGATAGGCTTATCTAAAATGACCTTTTCTCATCAAATGGTACGATTGTTTTTTATAGAACAATTGTACAGAGGGTTTACTATTTTACGAAACGAACCTTATCATCATAGATAAAACAGCAAACCCTCTGGTATTAAACGTCTGAAACGTTTTCTTTGAAATTAGTACGTTTTATAGGTTTCTTTTCTCTTTTTTAATTGTTTGTTTAAATCATTTATGGTTTTACTAACTGCCACTTCGTAATTCTTTTCGTTAGATGTTGCAAAAATTCGAGGACCAGGAAGGCTTAATTCTATTTTACATATTTTACCTGCTTTGTGGTCTTTATCATCATGCTTAAAATACACTTGTGCAGAAATTAAAAAGTCATTTTTATTTACTAATTTTTCTAATTTTTCTTCTGTGAAAGTAGAAAGGGTTTCGCTTACATCTGTATTTACATACTGAAAATTTACCGTCATACGCTATCTTATTTTTAATTATTAATTCGTTACTCTAATATACAATTTTAAGTAAGCTTTACAACTGACAATTGTCATAATTTTATGTATAATTATATTTGCACAACGACTAAATTGTACAACATACTCTAGGTAATTTAAACTCAAAATTAATTCTACTAAGAGAATAATTCTCTGCATACAAATCACTAATAGCAACAACTTCGGTACCTGGTCATTCTGCGAAAAACTTCATAAGATAGCCACCACGAGCACCAACTCCAATAAATGCTGCTCTAACCGTTTCTAATTTTGGAACAGCATAACCACCCATATATTGGCTAGATGAAGGCCTGTCATTAGTATCGTATTCGCAACTTGGTAAAAGCGATGCAACCGCAACTATCGTTACTGATAATGACCTCTTTTTTATAAAGCTTCTTTTTTTTATAATGATTGGTTATAAGTGGTATTTTAAATTAAATCTAATTTTTAAGAACTGGGATTATTTTTTAAATAGGCACGCATTTTTATAATATCATTTTTACTAGTTAAATCCGGTACATGTTCCGCTAAAGGAATACCAAGCATACTTTTAGGATGGGTTTTAAGCATATTAGATATAACAGTTGGTATCTCTTTTTCATTGCGTTCTGGATGAATAGGGCAATTTTTAAAAAAGGAAAAACTCATAGCACCATCAAAAGCGAAAATATTCATACTGACTCTAACCTTACCATTAATATCTTTATTGTTCTCAACCTTATCTGGATTAGGTTTTTCTATAATATCAATAAGATTATAATCATTGTCAAATTGCATCACAGCAAATTTTGAAATTCTATCGATTGGAAACTCAAGATGTGCTCTATCATAAGCAATACATCCATGTTTTGATTTAATATTAAGCAATACCTCAAGTGCATTAACAGAATACAAATTATCACTATTACAAACAGAAAATTGATTCTCTTTTAATTCAGGATATTGCTCCAATGTTTGAAAAACAGCATCTGCAGTACCTAAAGGTTTCACTCTATCTTTTGGAATATATTGTGTAGCAAATTTAATTTCTAACTCATCGTGGTTCTTATAACGTGCTCTAAACAGGCTTGAATCTTTACCTGTAATAATGTAGACTGTTTTGTAGCCTGCTATATGTGCATTTTGCAATAAGTAGTCTAACAATGATCTTCCTGAGTCATCGATTTCAATTAACCCTTTTGAGCGTTGATTAGCTTGCTCAATTTGATTTGCATCTAATTCACCTTCTGTCTTAGAATTTTTCATACGAGAGGAAGCACCTCCTGCAAGTATCACTAATCTATTATTCATTTATCTTCCGATTGATACAAGCGCCTTCGCTTTCTTTTGCTAAAAACGCGTCTTTCGCGCCAGCATTTTTAATAGCATTAATTACATTTTCCTCATTAGCTTTAGAAGATAGAGCAACAATACAGCCACCTTTACCCGAACCTACAATCTTTGCTCCATAAGCACCAGCTTTTAAAGCTGCTTTAATCATGGCATCAATCTTAGGTGTTGTGATTAGTAAATTGTCTCTTAAAAGTTGATGATGTTGATTTATTAAATCACCTATATAACGATAATCTATTGCAGGTTCTAAAAATGCTTTTTCTGCATTCTTCGTAATGTTATAATTAAGAACAGCTGCCTCTAAGGTAGGTTGTAAACCCTCATCAACTAATGGTAAAAAATCATTTAGCTTCGAAACATCCATTTTAGCAATTTCAAAATCAGGATGTGTGTCTTTAACTTGATTTATGGCTTTCCAGGCATCACCTTTTAAATGTGAAAGTGTGCCCAAGGTATCTTTACCCTCTCCAGAGTCTCCTACGATCAGACCTTCTAAAATATTTTCAAAAGTGTGAATAGTATCAGTCTTAGTATTCATAAATATTTTATGACCTAAACTGATACTGTATTGATCCATTTTACCACCAGACGCATTTTGTTCTACGACTTCAATCTCATAGGCTAGTCGTGCAATAAGCATTGGAGAAACAGGTTTATTAATACCGAAAGCCTCAATTAAAAATTGCACCCATGCTACAGTTAACGCAGATGAACTTGATAGACCAGAATTAATTGGAATATCCCCAGAAATATGAACGTCATAACCATGATTTGGAATGCAATTATATCTTTTAAGAACAACAAGTGATAACCGTAAATAATCTTTTGTAACAGCATCTATCTGCTGGTTTAAAGGAATAACATCTTCAACATTTAAATCGTATTTAAATATGTGAAGTGTGTGTTTATCATTAGGAATTGCTTTAATAGTAATGTATCTATTAATTGCACATGCAATAATGGGTAACTGCATATAATCTTGATGATCACCAAATAAGCAGACTCTTGCTGGTGCAATTGAAATAATTTGATCTAGCATAAATAATTTAAATATGCTCTAAAATACAATATTATTACATCTAAATATTGATAATTTCTAAACTCAATCATTCAAAAACCACATCATCAATATAAATTTTATAAGGATAACCATTCCCGTTAGAGAACAAAACTAATCCAGAGCGAATACAGCTTAAATCTAATTTTTTGGTCTTAATTGTAAATTTCTTCCACTCGTCGGTCAATTTTATTTTTAGAGATTTCTTTGCTGTATCAGGAAATGATTTGTCCTTACCTATTAATCCAAACCCAATCGTTGCACTGACATCATCAAAATTAGCTCTAGCCCAAAAACTGAATGTTTTGGCACCGCTTATATCGTAACCTCCCAAAATTTCCCCCCAATCATTTGCTGGATCTACAAGAGCAAATCCATACCAACCTGCTTCTGTATTATAACTAATTTGAATTGATGCTTTACCAGAATGTGCATCTTCAGTTGAATTTAAATCAACGACCATATCCTTGTAATTTCCCATATATCCTGATGGAAAATAAGGTACATCTATATTATCTTTATACACATAGAATGGCAACTCTACTTTAGACACTTTAAACTTTTTGAAACCTGCATCTTTATCACTAACCATAATCGAAGTGGATGCAATACCAAGATTTCCAAAAGCATCTTTTACATTGGCATACACTTTTATAGCTCCATCTTCTTTTGGTGCTTCAATTTCGAATCCGTCATTTAGATTTCCACGATGGTTAAGTGCTAAGATCTGATCTCTTCGTTTTCGGCTTCCTGTACGCTGATTATAAGAAAAACTCACCTCTAAATTATCATTTTCTAAATCAGAAACATTTAAAGTCACCGGAATCCATGTGCTGCTTTTAAAAGTACTTTCAGGCAAAATAAAAGTCTCAATATCTGGACTATTATTAACGGGTTTATTATCTGTATAAGCTTCTCTTATCGCCCAATATTGTGGACGTTTCAAACTATTAACATGTGTAAATAACCAAGGTGCTACAAAATTACTACCATTAGCATAATGAAACATGTAAACCCCTAAGCATTTCGTTTTATTAGCTATCCAATCTTTATAACCATTAGCAATGGCATTGTATTTCTCTTTATCTGTTGGCTCTACGGTAATACCATTTTTTTTAGTCTTTATATCCCATTCACCAGTTACTCCAAACTCTGTTACCATATATGGCTTGTCAATCTTTCGTTTTTCTAATTCGCCTTGTAAATAATTAGCTCCTGCTCCATAGCTATTAAGTCCATAAATATCTAGTGATGGCACATATTTCTCCCACCATTCTAATCCAAACGTCCAGGCATCAACGGATGTGATAGGATGATTAGCATCTTTAGATTTTATAGTACTGCATATACTCTCTAAAAATTTTGAATAGGCTAATTTCTCTTCATCCGTAGCCATATTCAAATACACTTCATTACCAACTCCCCAAGTCAAAACTGCGGGATGATTTTTGTACTTTTCAACAGTTTCTATCGCAGTATTATACATAGCTTCCATACCTTCAGTATCCGTGATGTAATTAAAACTATCATCATCTTCCATACCTGGTCTGCCATGACGCATCCAAATACCAACCATAACTTTAATACCATTGGCATGTGCTGCATCTAATAATTGTGGTGTATTATTTCCTGTTGCCCAAGTTCTTATAGTGTTGACACCCAAATACTTTAAATCTTTAAAATAAGTATCATACTTGTCAATATCTTTGTCAAAACCAAATGTGACACCTTTAATATCAAATGGTTGACCATCGACCAATAAATTCCAACCTAAACTGTCCTTCTCAACTGTAGTTTGTGAGAAACCAATACATGAGATTAAGAGTGTAAAAAAAAAATAACGCATGTTTAATATGTTTTATGTAAAACTAATATTATTTTAGTAATGTACATTTATTATAAACACTATAAAATCACTACAGGTAACTTGTTTTCGCTACAAAATCACTATATGCAACTTGTTTTCGCTACAAATAATGCTAATAAACTAAAGGAAGTCCAAGTATTGGTTCCTAGTCATATTAAACTTTTAAGTTTGGTAGATATTGGTTGTTTTGAAGACGTACCTGAAACGCAACCAACTATTGAAGGTAATGCTATACAAAAAGCAGAATATATTAAAACCAATTACGGCTACGACTGCTTTGCAGACGATACAGGTTTAGAAGTTGATGCACTTAATGGTGAACCTGGAGTATTTTCGGCACGTTATGCTGGACCTCAACGTAATGCAGACGATAATATGAATAAACTTTTATCTGAGTTAGAAATCAAAGACTCTAGAGAAGCACAATTTAAAACCGTAATTGCTCTGCATCTCAATGGTAAACTAAAAACCTTTACAGGAATCTGTAAAGGAGAAATTACCACAAAAAAACATGGAGTAGGTGGTTTTGGATATGATCCAATTTTTAAAGCCCAAGGTTATGACAAAACCTTTGCTGAAATTTCTCTTGAAGAAAAAAATAAAATTGGGCATAGAGGAAAGGCAGTGGCACAATTAATTGAATATTTAAACTCTTGACCTTTACTGCTTCTAAAAATTATTTTTTTTGGTTCTGACATTGACTGGAACATTTATGCTGTTGATGACGGTTGTCCTCAGGGTAGCGGAACGATTGCAATATCCATTGCAAAGGCAAGAAAAGAATGCAGGTCAGGTAGAAGTTCTTTTTTTAGAAAAACATTTACCATAAAACACATTCCCTCTGAAAAATTTAGCATCTGCTAATGATTCTCGAAAAGGTGGTACCAGACTTCTAGGTTGCGAGAAAGTCCTCGAGGACAATGTTGATTTAATCATTTACACTGATGCTGTTTTGGTGAAATTTCACGGATTTTTCAAACTCCTTCAATAAAATAAAAAAGACCTCACAATTCTGCGAGGTCCTTTTATTTTTTCAAACTCATTTAATTTCTTCAATCGAAAGAATAAAATGGTGTATTTATCTTTTTGATTATTCTAGCGTGATAAAAATCGTTTTAAATTAAACTTTCCATCATCTGGTCTTGTATTAGTTTTAGCCATTCTTTGAGGAGTTGGATAATTATGAATATAATACCAGGCACCATCACCTTGTAATAATCTATAATTACCTATACCTTCTTCATACGTATAAACTTCTTCCCATGTCCATCCTTCACCGCTCTCAGAAACAGTTTCTAAAAGTCCTAGACTATTGTAGCTAAAATATTCGCTATATTCTAATTCCCAAGTATCATTATAATAATCATAATCATCAATTTGAATCACTTTATTTCCAGAATATAGGTATACATCTTTATCAGAATTCATCCATTCTCCGTTATTATAGTAAGATCTCAAAATCTCAGATAAATTTCCTCCTGAATAAGATAATTCATATTTATCCTCTAATTCTTCAACACCATCATTATAGTCATATTCAACAACTTCCACTAGGTCGCCTCCATTATAAGTAAATACATACTTGTAATTTAATTCTCCATTATATAAATTTTCAACTTTAACTATCTTATTTACATCATAAGTAAAAACAGTTCTATAAATATCATTAGAATAGGTGTATTTTATTTCTAATACTTTTCCTTTTACAATTTTCATTGACTCTGATGATCCATAATTCTGTTCTACCCAATTATCGCCATCTTTTTCGTAACGTGTAGAATATACCCAATCACCTTGATAGTCGAACACTGTTTTTCTATCTTCAACCCATAAACCTTCTTCTTTGTCTAAATCAATAATTTCTATTAAAAGCTCATCCAAATAATTATAAAGATCTTTGTCTTCATAAATATATGAACCTGAAATTTCAGTACTGACTTTTTCCGTAACTCTAAAAGCTACTGTCGTTGGATCATCTCCATCGCCACCGTCATCATTATTACACCCAATAAACGTTTGAGTAAAACAAAACATGATGAGAATAGAAAGAATACCCGTAATAAACCGTTTAGTTTTCATAATTATTAAGTTTTAAATATTATTAAATACTCAACATTGAGTAAATTTTTCAAAATTATTTACAATCAAAAAGTTAAGTGAATATTAAAAGTCAGCAAATGATGAATATCATTTTACAAAATAATTTTCTAGAAATACAGAAAAAGTAACATAGCTAACAGGTCTTAAAATAGTTTTTTTGCAAAGGGTTTAAAAGTTAATTCCATTGGTGAGAGACTAGAATATTGCCATTCCAATTAAAAGAGTATCTTTGCCGCTCAAAACTCAATAAGGATTGAGTTTATAGATTCCTCAGAGTGAGGATGTGTTACCCAGAAGTTTAAGTGTTTAGTATGTCGATTCGCTTCTTTTGTAACACCAACAGAACATAATCGAATACATAACTCAAGAATGAGCACATTCCAAGAACTCGGTCTTAATGAAGACCTTTTACAAGCTATTACGGATTTAGGTTTTACAAAACCTAGTGAAGTACAAGAAAAAGCAATCCCACTTTTATTAGAAGAAGACAAAGATTTAGTTGCTTTGGCACAAACTGGTACAGGGAAAACAGCAGCTTTCGGATTTCCGATGTTGCAAAAAATCGATATCAATAGTAGAACCACGCAAGGACTTATCTTATCACCTACTCGCGAGCTTTGCTTACAAATCACTAACGAATTAAAGCTTTACGGTAAATACTGTAAAGGCTTAAATGTTACTGCCATATATGGTGGTGCAAGCATTAGTGACCAAGCAAGATCTGTAAAACGAGGAGCTCAAATTATCGTAGCGACACCTGGTCGTATGAAAGATATGATTAGCCGAAACATGGTTGATATTTCTAAAATTCAATACAGCGTTTTAGATGAAGCAGATGAAATGCTAAACATGGGTTTCTATGAAGATATTACAGACATCTTATCGCATACACCAGATGATAAAAGCACATGGTTATTCTCGGCAACGATGCCAAAAGAAGTATCAATCATTGCTAAGAAATTTATGTACAATCCTACAGAAATTACGGTAGGTACTAAAAATGAAAGCACAAAAAATGTCTCTCACGAATACTATTTAGTGAACGCCAGAGACCGTTACCACGCTCTAAAACGCTTAGCAGATGCCAATCCAGATATATTTTCTGTGATTTTCTGTAGAACAAAACGAGACACTCAAAAAGTAGCCGAAAATTTAATTGAAGATGGTTACAGTGCAGGAGCATTACATGGTGATTTAAGTCAGAATCAACGTGATATGGTAATGAAATCCTTCAGAAACAAGCAAATACAAATGCTTGTAGCTACTGATGTTGCTGCTCGTGGTATTGATGTAGATGATATTACACATGTTATCAATTACCAATTACCAGATGAAATAGAAACTTATACACACAGATCTGGTAGAACAGGAAGAGCTGGTAAAACAGGAGTTTCAATGGTTATTGTTTCAAAGAGTGAAACAAGAAAAATAAAAAGCATTGAACGCATCATTAAAAAGCAATTTGAAAAGAAAGAAATTCCTTCGGGAATAGAGATTGTTGAAGTACAGTTAATGTCTTTGGCTAATAAAGTTCATGCTACAGAAACTAATCACGAAATTGATAAACACCTCGAAAGCATCAATGAATTATTTGCAGATACTGATAAAGAAGCCTTAATTAAGAAATTTTTCTCTGCAGAATTCAACAGATTCTTTAATTATTATCAAAAATCTAAGGACTTAAGTGTTGTAGATTCTAGAGATTCTGATAGAGGAAGCGGACGAGATTACGAAAAATCGTCTAATGACACACGCTATTTTATCAATGTTGGTCGTAAAGATGGTTTTGATTGGATGAAGTTAAAAGACTTCTTAAAAGAGCAATTAGAACTGGGACGTGACGATGTATTTAAAGTAGATGTAAAAGAAAGTTTTTCATTCTTTAATACAGAAAAAGAAACTCAGGAAAAAGTACTTGCATTTTTCACAGATTTTAAACATGAAGGTCGTTTTGTTAACGTTGAAGTTAGTGAAAACAGAGGTCGAAGTGGCGGCGGAAGACGCGACAGAGGACGTGGAAGAGATGACAGACGTTCTGGTGGAAGAAACCGAAGACGTGATGATAAACCAAGAGGAGAGAGACGTTCTAGTGATAGAGGAGACAGACGTTCATCTGATTCTGGAAACAGAAGTGACAGAAGACGATCAGACAGTAACAGAAGTGACAGACGCTCTAGCGATAACAGAGAAAGAAGAAACGATGATTCTAGAGGAGATAGACGTCCAGAATCGAGCAGTTCTAGATCAGACAGACCAAGACGTTCTAGAAGATAGCAATTTTTAAATACTATAACCCAAATACCAAAACATTTCATATTTTGGTATTTGGGTTTTTACTTTTTTGAAAATTGAAGCACAGCCTCTGTTTGTTAATATTAAGTCAAATCTACAATGCGTATATGTTAAAATCCGTTTTGTTTATTACCTTTACCTCGTAACATTTGCGCATGCGATATATACTTATCTTATTTTTTTGTTTAACTACAGTTTACAGCTTTAGTCAAGACAGTACGGCTACGAAAATTCCTAAAAAAGTTAAGGGTACCATTATTAGTTCTACGACGGAAACACCTCTGAGTGAAGTAAATATTGTAAACATTAATCAGGTTGTTGGTGTTGCTACTAATGGTGATGGTGAGTTTGAAATAAAAGCAAAAGTTAATGATACTTTACACCTATCATATTTAGGATACAAATCCATAAAGGTTAGAGTTACAAATGACTGGTTGAAATATGGAAATACTGATATTACAATGACAGAATTGGCTTTGGCATTAGAAGAAGTTACTGTAAAGTCATTACAGTTAACAGGTTATTTAGAGGTTGACATGAAGCAAGTTCCTATTCAATCTAATAACCGTTACAGAATTTCTGGTTTGTATGGGCGAGGTTACGAAGCTGGTAAAACTAATCTTGCAACGAAGGTGCTAGGCGCAATTTTTAATCCTGCAGATTTTTTGTATAATATGTTTGGTAAGAAGCCAAATGAGATGCATAAACTCAAAAAAATGAAAGAGGATGACGAGATTAGAAATCAACTTGCCAGACGTTTTGATAGAGAAATGCTCCTCGTTTTATTACAGGTTAATAAGTTCGATTTAGACGAAATTGTTAATCAATGTAATTATTCAAAGGATTTTATAAACACAGCTAATGATCTTCAAATATTAGATGCCATTAGCGAATGCTACGAAGAATATAAAGTCATTAAAAGAAGTAAAGACAGAAAAAGTGGCAAGAAAAAAAATAAAGCATAGTCGTTATGCTTTAGAATATAATACTACCCTATTTCTTTCAGAATCAAAAAATAATCCCATGCAACCATACTTTTATAAGAATTTGATTTTTTCTTTATAGATTTTTCCACCAGCAACTTCTATTCTATCCAATTCAATTTGTACATCCTTAGACATAAAATACACCAGAGTTGCTTCTTTACTCGAAACATACGTTTTGTTCCTGTTGCGGTATAAGCACCATTATTATTATTATTAGGAAAACTACCGAAAATTTTATTTTGATTCTAATATTTGTTTTAAATCTATTAAGCCTTCTTCAAAGTCCCTACCAACCGTTTTTCCCATATTAAAAAACAAAAAGAAAATATTGGACGGAGATTTATTAACTCACAAAAAAATCAAACTACATTCGTAGTACGTTCGTCGATTTTATGTACAGTCAAATAAGCATCAGACTGAGATTTCCAGGGCTTAAAAAAGCGAAGTTGACTTTCAATAGATTCATTATTTATAATATTGATTATTTCTTGCTCACCTGTGTAAACAGCCTTATTGCCCTCCCATTTACTGATAAAACCAACTTCACCATCAGTTCCCGTAAATTCTTGTTTCATTTTTGGGTCTTTCTTTTTCCAAGGAGACCATTCATTTTGATTTTTAATTAATTTCAAATAATTAAAAACTTCAGAAATTGGCTGATTTACCGTAATACTGCGGCATACATTGTAGGTTTTTGGTGTAATTAAGGCTAGCAAAACTATGAGACCAAGTATGGCCAGTATCGCATAGAGAAATACCATCATTTGTATTTAATTTTTAGTTAGTGCTGTCTTAAAGTTATTAAAAATTAAGCTTTAGACTTATAATGCTCGACAATAGCATCGTAGTTTTTAATGGTTTTTTTTATCCAATCGAAGCGTTTTTCAATCAGTTCTTCTTCTGTCAAATGCCATTGAATATTAGATTTCCGCAACTGCGCTGTTACATGCTGAAGAATAATTGCAGCAGACACTGAAATATTTAAACTCTCTGTAAAACCAACCATAGGTATTTTAAGGAAACAATCGGCTGCATCGATAACGTGTTGCGATAAACCTTCTGTTTCTCTCCCAAAAAAGAAGCAGGATTTTTTAGTTATATCAAAATCAATCAAATCACAATCTTCAACATGAGGTGTTGTCGCTACAATTTGGTAGCCTTTAGAATTTAAATCTTCGATACAAGACTTAGTGGTGTGATATCGATTTAAATCTACCCATTTCTGAGCACCCATAGCAATTTCTCTATCTATGCATTTAGAATTCACTTCTTCTACAATATGCACTTCTTGTATCCCAAAAACATCACAAGAACGCATCACAGCACTTGTATTATGCAATTGATAAACATCTTCTGTGGCGACTGTAAAATGTTTAGTACGCTGTTTTAATACGTTACTAAAACGCTGTCTTCTATTTTCGGTGAGGTATGTTTCTAAATACTCGAGAAGCTTTAAATCTTGCATAGTTCAAAAATAATAAACCTAAGTTAAAATTAATATGTCATTATGAGCGAAGCATGGTAATATTTTAAATTGCAATTTTAACCTTCATGAGATTGCCGCATCATTCGTTGTTCAATCCACGAAATGACTCAAAATTGATTATTTTTAATATATGAAAAAACATATCGTTGTATTAACTGGAGCTGGTATGAGCGCCGAAAGCGGTGTAAAAACTTTTAGAGATCATGATGGCCTTTGGGAAGGACACGAGGTAATGAAAGTAGCTTCACCAGAAGGATTTAGACAAAATCCAGAATTGGTTTTAGATTTTTACAATCAACGACGTAAACAATTAAAAACGGTACAACCAAATCAAGCACATATAGATTTGGCGCATCTAGAAAAAGATTTTAAGGTCACCATAGTCACTCAAAATGTAGATGATTTACACGAACGCGCTGGCAGTACTGATGTGGTACATCTGCATGGTGAACTAAAAAAAATAAGAAGTACAGGAAATCCATCTGATATTAGAACTTGGACCGAAGATTTAAATCTAGGAGACACCTGCGAAAATGGCTATCAATTGCGTCCTCATATTGTATGGTATGGAGAAGATGTGCCTATGATAGAAACTGCGATTAAAATCTGTTACGCAGCAGATATTCTTTTGATTATAGGCACAAGTATGCAAGTCTATCCTGCTGCAAGTTTAATTGATTATGTACAACCAGATACTGCAATCTATTACATAGACCCAAAGCCTGCGATTTCTAATTCTAGCAAGGTGAATGTAATTGCAAAATCAGCAACCGAAGGCATGAAAGATCTATTAGACAAGATAAAATAACCTGAATACTTAGTATAATAAAGCTAATCATCTTCATTTAATTTAAAAAAGTCGTTTACTGGTTTCCCGAATACATCAGATAGTTTTAATGCCAATACCGTTGAAGGCACATAACGATTTGCCTCAATAGAATTTATAGTCTGACGAGATACTCCTATTTTTTTAGCCAAATCATCTTGTGTTAAACTTAAAATGGCACGTTCTACTTTTATAGTATTTTCCATTATCTAGAACGTTTTAAGGTGTGATAAAACATTAGCTGTATCATTAGCATAAATAATAACGTTTGAAAATCACCTAGATCTTTATAAACTTCACCCCCAGAATGTACCACATTAGAAACACCAAATTCTACATAAGGCATAACTAAAGCATACACAACTCCAACAATAAAAGCTATTGCATACGATTGTGCTCTTAGGCTAATAGTCATCTCATCCTCTATTTTATCTTTAGATAATGACATAATTAACATACCAATAAGTAAACCTTTTTGTAATAACAACTTTAACCATTCTGTATCACCTTCCATAGCAAAGGCTCTTATAAACATCATTACAATTGAGAGTAATATAATAACTAAGCTAACAGTCAAAAATTTATTTGACAGTCTAAAACTGGCTATTTTTAAAAGACGATTACGCTCGCAATCCATTGTTTTTTCTTTATTCATAATTGACAAGTATATTTTATATTAAGTAAATTTATTTTTACTATATGGCAAATATACTTTACATTTTGATTGTAACCAAGTGATTTAACTAAAACTTGACTTTTATAATATTTTCAGGTAATTTGGTTTAGGATTATAAACCTTTCTATAGAGATGTAGCTATGTAAGCGCCTTGTTATAAAATTATGCGGCTAATAAACTTACGATTTCATTTTAATGAGAACCAACCTATATGCATTCCTAATAATTATGAATATTTATTACAGAATAGATGAATGACAAATATGCTTTCTCATATTACCGAATTAAGAATTAACGTTCTCGGATGGTAGGGTCAATCCGAGAAAAAATCAAGTAATTTATAAGTTAAAATTGAAACCGAAATTAAAACATTTGAAGAATTGAATGTTTTTAAGAAAAAAAAATGAAAGGCTAGCAACATGTCTAATTTTACAATTATTTTATTGTTTATAATCCGCTTAAGAAAAATCTCGCACATTTTCTATTGGATTTTTATTTACTCTATAACGCGCACGAACACGCAACTAACCAATTACAAAACCGTTAAACAAAATTCAAAATTTTCGACTATTCTTTTCTTCTATCCATTTACTCATATATTTAGTACTATGTAGCGTTTGGTGCTGCAGAAGATTACCAATAAAATTATTTTGGCGATGCTTTTTTAAATTCAATTGAAGTGCCTTTATTTTCTTATCAAAAACACCTTCAAAATCTGTGGAATTAAAACGCTTCTTTATAATCTCATAACCATTTTGCTGGCTTTGTTTCCAGAATTCAGAGTTATTATAAATCGCGCAAGCTTTATGAGCAAAAGCCTCAGTACTATCTTCGATATAACCATTCACTTCGGCTTCGCTCAGTGATCGTTTCTTATTTTTAAACATACCTTCTGCTGCAATATTAGACATAACGCAAGGAGTACCATTTTGCATCGCATCTATAAGTTTGCCTTTTAGTCCTGCACCAAAACGTAAAGGCGCTAAAAGGACTTTGGCATTTTCCATAACATCATTTACATCTTTAGCAAACCCTTTTATCAAAAAGCCTTCCTTTTCGTTATGTAATTGTGTTACTTTTTGAGATTCGTAAGCACCATAGATATGTAATTCTACTTTTGGTAATTCTTTTCTAATTAGTGGCCATATACTTTGTTTTAAATACAAAACCGCATCGTAATTTGGTGGATGTAAAAAGTTACCTATAGTAATAAAGTGTTGTCGCGCTTCAAACGATGGAAGTGTTTTTTTGTCTTCATTAGAAATTGGTTTTAATAAGAATGGTAAATAATACAGTAAACGCTTATCAATTTTAAACTGAGTGGTGAGAATTTCTATTTCCACTTCAGAGATAATCAAACTTAAATCACAACGATAGATACTTGCAATTTCACGTTTGGTAGTATCGTTTTGTAGATGTTCGGTAGTAACTTCAGTATTTTGTTTTAAAGCTAATTCTCTTGCTTTTCTTAAACCGTGAAAATCTTCTGTATCTAAAACTCGTAAGGCATTAGGACATTGCTCTGCAACTCGCCAGCCATATTGTTCTTCGGTCATAAAACGATCAAACAAAACTACATCTGGATATAATTCTTTTATATAATCATCAAAAGAGGAATCGTTTAATTGAATCTTTTGAGTAGTTATATTGACACTGGATAAATCAATAGTATTTAGAGATATTTTGGCCGCAGAGGCAAAGGAAATATCATACCCTTGATTTTGAAATTGTGCAATCAATTGCAGCATTCTGCTTCCAGCCGCAGAACTTTTAGGTTCTGGCCAAACGAAACCGATAACTAATAATTTTTTCATCATAAAAAACTACACTTTCCAATACCCAAATTGGTAACTCTAAACCAAACCTATTGGAATCTAGCAAATGACTATTGAAATTTATTTACCTATTGCGGTTCTTTTTTAAATAAATATTTAAGTCTTACTTTTTTTACCCAGTCCACAACAGCATCAATTTGCTCTTGCGATAAGTTAGCATCACCATGCGTCCATGTATAACTAGGTAATGGCATTTCTTTTGCCTCAACCATTTCGATTAACTCATCGAGCTTATGGTCTTTTTTCTTATCAGAATAATCATCCCATTTAGAGATATTAAAATGCTTTTTGCCGTGCTTTATATGGTCTGCCAACCAATAATTAACAGGTGTAATATTGTTATACCAAGGGTAACGTGTATAATCACTATGGCAATCTAAACACGCATTTTTTAATACCAACTTAATATCCTCTGGTGGATTAGTGTCTGCGAAGAATGCATTTACTGAAGTTATATCTCCTTCATTTTCTTCTGGCCCAAAGAATTGAGCAATTATAAAAGCGACTAAAAGTAAAAGCCCTATTTTTTTGAGAATCTTCATTTTTAATTAATTTAGAAGTCTAAAATTAATGAATTTCTATTGACTAAAGCAGAACTTTATAACGAATTAAGTTACGTAAATCATTCCAGAGAAAAGCGCTTGAAATATGCAAATTTGCTTATTGATAATCCGGAGTTAGTTGCACCTGTTCTAGAAATTGTATTTGATGTAGATAATAAAATATCGTGCAGAGCAGCTTGGGTTTTTGAGTTTATGTGTGGTGAAAAATTAGAAGAAATTATTCCGTACCTCCATGTGTTTACTGAAAATATGTCTAAAGTACATTTAGATTCAGCAGTTAGACCGATAGCAAAAATATGTGAATATATAATGAGTGCTTATTATTCTAATTATGATAATGACTTTAAAACAGATCTCACCGAAATTCATAAAGAGAAAATAATTGAAGCCTGTTTTGATTGGATGATTAATGACGAAAAGGTAGCAGCAAAAGCTTATGCAATGCATACTTTATATTTATTAGGAACAGAATACGATTGGATTCATCCAGAGCTATCCATGATACTTGAGCGCGATTTTCATATTCAAAGTGCAGCTTATAAAGCGAGAGCTAGACAAATTTTGAATAAACTAGAGCAAAGAAAATCTAAAGGTTAATAGATTAGCTTAGTTTCAGACTTTAAACTTTACACGTACATACTTTACAATGCAAACTTACTTCCTTATCTTAGCCACTTCTTAAAAATCAGCATAAAATGGCACTTTCAGCACTTAGCGCAATTTCACCAATAGATGGTCGATACAGATCTAAAGTAGAAACTTTAGGTCATTATTTTTCTGAAGAAGCATTGATTAAATATCGTGTTTTAGTTGAGATTGAATATTTTATTGCACTATGCGAATTACCATTACCTCAACTAGAATCTGTTTCTGATTCAATATTTGACGATTTAAGAATCATCTACAAAGATTTTACGGCGATTGATGCTGCCGCAATTAAAGACATTGAAAAAGTTACAAATCACGATGTAAAGGCTGTTGAGTATTTCATAAAAGAAAAATTTGATGCCTTAGGTCTATCAGAATATAAAGAATTTATTCATTTTGGGTTAACATCACAAGATATTAACAACACTGCAATCCCTTTAAGTATAAAGGATGCAATGAATGATGTATATGTACCAGAATATTTTGCCTTACTGGAAAAGATTAAAGGTTTAGCAAAAGACTGGGCAGACATCCCAATGCTGGCCAGAACACATGGCCAACCTGCATCTCCTACACGATTAGGAAAAGAAATTGATGTATTTGTTGTGCGTTTAAAAGAACAGTTCAATTTGTTAAATGATGTCCCAAGTGCGGCAAAATTTGGTGGTGCAACAGGTAATTTTAATGCACATAAAGTGGCTTATCCTAATATCGACTGGAAAGCTTTTGGAACTCAATTTGTACAGGAGAAACTAGGCTTACAACATTCGTTTCCTACAACTCAAATTGAGCATTACGACCATATGGCTGCGCTTTTTGATGCGTTAAAACGTATCAACACTATAATTATTGATTTAGATAGAGACATATGGACCTATGTATCTATGGATTATTTTAAACAAAAAATTAAAGCTGGTGAAGTGGGTAGTTCTGCAATGCCACACAAAGTAAATCCAATAGATTTTGAAAACAGTGAAGGTAATTTAGGAATGGCCAATGCTATTTTTGAGCACTTATCTGCAAAATTACCAATCTCCAGATTACAACGCGATTTAACTGATAGTACAGTTTTAAGAAATGTAGGTGTTCCTTTTGGACATACCATTATTGCTTTTAAATCTACAGTTAAAGGTTTAGGTAAATTGTTACTGAACAAGGCTAAATTTGCTAATGACTTAGAGAATAATTGGGCTGTAGTTGCGGAAGCCATTCAAACTATTTTAAGACGCGAAAGTTATCCAAACCCTTATGAAGCTTTGAAAGGTCTTACCAGAACTAACGAAGCTATTACGCAAAGTTCTATTTCTAATTTTATTGATACATTAGACGTTTCTGATATTATTAAATCTGAACTAAAAGCGATTACACCAAGTAATTACACAGGTATTTAAATTTTAAAACGCATGAAATTAATTCCGACATCCACCGACAGTATAGCTCTGACATATGTGCTAATAATTACGCTTAGCTTTTTTAGTGCTGGTCTTTTTGATGTTTTAGATTATCTCATAGTTAAAATATTATTATTTCAGAGCTTAGGAGTTTTAATAATTACTACCATTTATTTTGCATTAAAAAATGACGTAAAAAAAAATCGCCCTGAAGATAAACTTCAAGACGATTCTTATTAACATTTAAATAATTGTCAGTTTATTTAAATTTCTTTATTTAAAAAAGTCTACTAACCCATTTAGATTAGTATCCTCTAATTTTGCATTTTCTAAAACTGAAGTTAAGGACATTAACTTACCAGCATTCATATCATTTCCTAGAATTCTTGCTATCATAAAGCCTTTGCTATTGGCATTTCCAAATACAATGAGCTCATCAATATTTTCAACATCACCTAAAAATTTAACTACAAATTTCCCATCTGTTGAATTCCCGCCTCGCATTAACTCTTCGTATTTAGGATTCTTTAAAATAGTTTTTACCTTTTCTAATTCAACCTTATAAGCCTCTGCATTAGTATCTTCTTCGATGTAGGTTAAAACATTTAGTTTATCTACAGATTTGTATGCCTCGCGTTGCTCATCTGTCATATCTACGTCTTCAACATCTATCAAACTAACAGGGACATCAAACGATGCAAAGCCTGGTTTTAACTCGTTATCCACATAGTAGGTCTGCAATGTTGGTCCTTGGTTGCAGCTAGTAAAAGCCGCAACCAAAAACAACATTACTATTGATTTTTTGATTGATTGTATCATAATTATTCTTTCTTATCACCAGCTTTGTTTAAATGTTCTCCACCTGGAACATCCATCTTATTGGTGATTTTAGAGATTTGTCTTAAGTCTATATCACCTGTTAAAGACAATACTAAAGTTTCAAACTCGCGTTTCTTTCCGTTAATTTCAATGTTTTGATCTTTCGTCATTTCTTTAAGACCTGTCATAAACATTAATAATTCTTTTACGTGGTTTTCATCTTTTCCTTCCTTTACATAAAACTTAATGGTTTGATCACCATCTTTAAACCGCATTAATTCTTCAAGGTCAGATGATTTTAAATATTTATTTACTGTAGCTTTCATATCTACAGATACTTTTTCATCTCCTGTTGTAAATACTTTAAGACCAGTGATTTTTTTAGCCATTTCCAAAAATTCTTGATCTTCTGGATTGTCCATATCAACATCTATAGATGCTAACATTCTAAACATCTTTTGATTAATCACAAAAGACGATACTTCGTCGATATCTTCGAATTTATCAAATACTCCCTGTCCAAATGTTACTACTGGCGTTAATAAAAGGGCTGTAATTATTATTAATTTTTTCATAATTTCTGATTATTAAGTGTTACTTGTTTTTTAAAATTTTATTTGTTACTGTGTTAAATTCGCCTAACCTACTAGCTTGCTGAACACCTTCATTGATATTGTCACTTACTAAGGCTAAACTAGTTAATTGTGTTTTTCCTTCATTCATTCCTATTGAAATTAAATTAAAAGCTTCCATAGTTTGATTGTAAACTAAAAGTGCTTCTTGCTTTTCTTTCTCTGTAGGACCAAATAAGTTTGGTACACTTAAACCAAGCATTAGAACGGTAACGGCTGCGACAGAAATCCACTGATATAATCTAGTTTTCTTCTTAGTGTTTAATGGAACGTCTTTGGTATACTGTTCTTGTTTTGATTGAGAAAAGTATTGAAACATTGGCTTGTAATGCTCTAAATGAGCGGCTACATTATCGCTTGCGAAATACGCTTTTAATTGCGCTTCTTCCTTTAGCGTTGTCTCTGCATTGTTATACTTTTCTATTAAGTTTTCTATATTATTTAATACCATACCTATGTGTATTAGTTAATTTTTCTCTTATTGTTTTTCTTGCTCTAGATAAAGACACTCTAATAGCTGTTTCATTCATATCTAACATTTTAGAAATTTCAGCAAAATCGTATTCTTCAATATCTCTTAACTGTATTATTATTTTTTGTTGTTCTGGTAATTCCACCATTATTTTAGAAACCCAGTCCATGCTATCTCTAGCTTCTACTTGTTTTTGTAATGACAAATTGTTATCAGTATAATTACTGTGAACAATTTTTAAATTCTGTGCTTGTTTCGATTTTAAACGATCTAAACAAAAATTCTTCGTCATTGTCATTGAAAACGCTTCTACATTCTTGTATTCACTTATTTTCTGTTTATTCTTCCATAATTTCAACAGTATCTCTTGCGTAGCATCTTCTGCTTCTTCACGAGAAACTAGTAATCGTTTAGCTAAACGAAATACTTTATCCTTAAACGGCATTACTAAGCTTACAAAATCTGCCTGCTTCATTACTTTTTGATTGGTTGGTGAATACAATTTTACTTGCCTTCATTATTACGACGATACACTTTACATTTTGTTACAAAGTTTTTTTTTTAATAATAATGTCAGTAAATTTAGAGTTTTACAAACAACTGTAAAAAATTGCTATTTATTAAAAAGAAAAAATGAAAAAGATGAAAAATTATCATGAACACGTATTCAAAATATGTGCCGTGAGTAAAAAGCTTAAGACATTAATTGTGGCTTGTATTGTGTTATTCACTGTTACGAGCTGTTTCGAAGATTTAGACGATAATGCCATTGCGTCGGCAGATATTAAAGATTACGTCTGGAAAGGAATGAATTTCGTCTATTTATACAAACTCGATGTCCCAGATTTATTTGATGATCGCTTCACTAGTAATGAAGAATACAATGATTATTTAGACGGTTTTTCTACACCTGAAGATTTGTTTGAATCGTTGCGTTTCCTTCCTATTGATGAGAGATTTAGCCGTATTTTTAATAATTATTTTGATTTGCAGAATGCACAACAAGGCACTAGTCTAAGTAATGGTATAGAATACAACCTTTATTTAGTACCCGGAAGTGAAACGGAAGTTTTTGGGGCTATTACTCAAGTATTAAACAATAGTTTCGCTGATAATTTAGGACTACAACGTGGACAAATCTTTAGAGCTATAAATAACGAACCCTTAACAATAGATAGTATTAACGATAATGATGACGCAATTTACCAAGATTCATTCACAATAAATTTTGCTGATTATGATAATAATGGCACACCCGAATCTGAAGATGATATAATTACACTAAATGGAGAAAGTGCTGACCTTAACAAAGTAGTATTTACTGAAAATCCTGTGCATAAAGTGGAAGTTTTAGATCTTCCCGATGTTACTGTTGGCTATTTAATGTATAATGGTTTTAATTTAAATTTTGAAAGTGAATTAAATGATGCTTTTGCCGAATTTAATACCGCTGGTGTAACGGAACTAGTATTAGATCTGCGATACAATGGTGGAGGCTCAGTTCAAACTGCAGCTTATTTAGGTAGTATGGTAACAGGTCAATTTACAGGTGAAGTATTTTCAAAGTTGTTCTATAACATAAACTTAAACAATAATGACAGAAATTACCTTTTTTCAAATACTATTGAAGGTAGTGGATCCATTAATAGTCTTAATTTATCGAAAGTATATGTACTAACCACCAATAGAAGAACAGCTTCTGCCAGTGAGTTGGTAATTAATAGTTTAAAACCATATATAGAAGTAGTCGTTATTGGCGAGAATACTGTTGGTAAAACACAGGCATCACAAGTTTTTTACGACTCACCTACACCTTTTACAAGTCAAGATGTAAACCCTAACCATACATATGTTATGCGACCATTAGTGGCAAATTCTACCAATGTCAATGATTTACTGGTACCGTCCACTGGATTAATTCCAGATATACAAATTACAGAAACACCGAGTACCTTTGGTGTTCTTGGTGATATTGGAGAACCATTATTGTCTGCAGCAATAGGTGACATACTATTAGGTGATCGTCCATTTTATGAAACTGATGATAATTTAAGACTTACAAAACCTTTGAAGACAAAACCTTTATTACAAGACATGTATATTGACTAATAAAAAAAGCCGCGATTAGCGGCTTTTTTTATAATTATAAATTTAGATTAAATCCTAAATTTACACCTCTTCCTTTTGTGGAGAACCCAAAGAGTTCCTGATACTCTTCGTTAAAGATATTAGTAATATTAGCAAATAATGTCATCTTATTACTCATTACTTTATGACTAACATAAACATCTAATAACCCATAAGAATCAAGGTTTACTATATCATTAGTAAACGTTGTACTATTAAACACTGAATCTTCTCTATCGTCATTATACTGATAAGCCAGGCTTAATAACGTTGTGTCAGTTAACTCATAATCTACTCGTGTATTAATTTTAATCTCAGGAATTCTGAGACTTAAATCTTCATCTAACTTGGTGTATGTAGCATTTAAATTAATGTTTAAGCATTTGGTTATTTCGGCTTGTCCAACAAACTCTATACCACTCGCCGTAAAAGATTCGTCAATGTTTTTATATTGAAACACAAAACCGCCAGTATCCACAAAATCAATAAAGTTGTCTTCGTTTCTATTAAAATAAACCAAACTCAACGTAGCTTTATCTTTTATTGAAACTTCTGCACCAACTTCTATAGTTTGATTCTCTTCTGGTTTTAAATCTACGTTTCCATAAGTTGGTTCAAATAACTGATACAATGAAGGAGCTATAAAAGCCGTACTATAACTTGCTAAAGTTTTTATATACCCAAAATCTGTTTCTTTTACAAAAGAAGGGTTTAAACTATATACTAAATGGCTTCCATATTCACTATGATTATTTAAACGTGCACCAACATTAAGGTTTAGACCAAAATCTGAAACAAAAACCACATTAGCATAAGGATCTGTAATAGTAAATGTGGCTTTATCCGGATTTATGGATTGACTTAAATCGGTTGCACCAAATGGAATAGAATAACTTTCCATTTTGTTATCTTGAAAATTAACACCCAAAACCGTATAAAATGCATCACTAAAATTGTAACGATTAAAAGCATCTATAACTATACTTTCAGAATTAAAAATTGAGGGAAAGTTCGATTTAATTTCACGATCAACATCATTAATAGCAGCATTTACAGTTACACTACCATTGTTATAGATAAACTCTGGTGACACACCAAATCTATACTGTTTAGCAATAGATTGATTATCGGCATCAACCATGCCAAATCCATCATCAAAATCTGCTTTAAACCTATCGAAACTACCATAAGTTTTCAGCTTAAAAGCGTTACTAAACTTGTATCCTAACTTTAGGTTTCCGCTAAAACTATTATAGGCATCAGATTCTGTACCACTGGCAATTGCAGATAAACCATCGGTAAATTGTTGTCCAAAACTGGCTAAATAATTAAACCTACCCACAGTTCCATTAACAGAAACACTATTTCTAAAATCTTCAAATGCATAATTGTTTTCTTCTGATGATTGATTAGTTCCTAAAGAACTTTTCAAATTTAAATTGAATGCTTTTTTTGAAGCTTCTTTCAACGTAATATTAATCACAGCAGTTGCGGCACCTGTTCCATAAAGCGTACTCGATGCACCTTTTAAAATCTCAATAGATTCTACTTGGTCTGCATTTAGCATACGTAAATCGTAGTCATTAGCAATCTGAGACGGATCAGTAACCTGTATACCATCAATAAGCACTAATACTTGTCGATTACGTCCCCCACGAATAAAATAACTTAGATTCTGACCAGCATTACTGCGAACTCCGTTAATTTCTACGCCAACTGCTCTACCAACAATTTCTGCTATAGATTGACCTTGTAATTTTTCTAATTCTTTTGAAGTAATCTTAGTAATAACCTTACCAGAATTTTCACGTTTTAGTCGAAATTTAGAATCCGTTACAACAACTTCATCTAATTGTTCAACTTTTGTTGAATCGGTTTGCGATTGTGCATAACCAATAGATAGCATACCTAAACCAAGTATGCTACAAAACAATTTTGTTTTGTTCATTTTAAAATTTTAATTAATCGAGAGTATGCAGATTACCACATGAAACTTTTATCCCGAAAGTTTGACTTTATTGTTTGAAATTGGCAGGTCTCCTGACTCGTTTTTTGTTACAATACCTTCCCAAGAATGTCATTGCGAAGATGACTTTTTAGTCATCTGTAGCAATCTCTCAGTGGTTTGAAGTGTGTAACAACTCTAATACGAGATCCTGAAATAAATTCAGTATTAAACTTACAGTTGCGGGAACAGTCCAAGAATGAAGATTTTCGATTTACATCGCAAATCTTTTCACTTGATTCCCTTTTAATCCAATCGGTTAACGATTAGAACCAAATTTCGCAGCAAAAATAGAATTTTAAAAATAGAGGATACCTGATTTTTATTACTTTTTCTTATTCATTTTGTAGATGAGATAAATAAAGCCAATTAAAAAATGAGCAATGATTATTCCTGCAACGATATATAGTGTTAAATTTGAATCGCCTCTCATGGTAGAAGTTTTAACAAATTTACAAATTGAGGAGAATAAAAACAGTTACATAAGTTACACATGAAAATTTTTCGAGTATTAATTCTTTCTATCCTATGCTTTCATTGTAAAGAAGATAAGCCCATTACTAGGCAACTTCCACCTTTTGAAGAAAATGTTATGGCTCTTAAATATGCTGAGGGATTTAAAATAAATAATTCCGCTAGTAGTTCTACTATTGAAATAACAAAAGCTTGGCCAGAGACTGAAAAAAAGTACACGTATTTGTTACTCACAAAAGAACAAGCTTCTAAAACAACTTATAATAAAGCTGATTATGATGGTGTTATAATTACTCCTATTTCTAAAACTGTGGTAACTTCAACTACACACATTCCTGCACTAGAATTATTAGGAGTTGAAGAAACTTTAGTAGGTTTTCCAGGTACTGATTATGTGTCGTCAAAAAAAACTCGAACACTAATCGACAACAAAAAAGTTAGAGAGTTAGGGAAGAACGAAGGCATTAATACCGAAGTATTATTAAACCTAAATCCAGATGCTGTGATTGGCTTTGGTGTAGATGGTGTTAACAAAACATTTGAAACTATAAAAAAGGCCGGAATTCCAGTAATTTACAATGGGGATTGGGTAGAATCTTCTGCCTTAGCAAAAGCAGAATGGATTAAATTCTTTGGTGCGCTTTTTAATAAAGAAAAAGAAGCCGATTCCATTTTTAATAAAATTGAGACTGATTATTTAGAAGCAAAAAAAATTGCCAAACAAGCCAAAACGCAGCCAACTGTTTTAAGCGGAGCGATGCACAAGGATGTATGGTATTTACCAAACGGCTCCAGCTCTGAAGCTCAATTTTTAAAAGATGCTAATGTCAATTATATTTGGAGTGAAACAACAGGTAATGGTAGTTTAGCGTTAAGCTTTGAAGCTGTCTTTGATAAAGCTAAAAATGCAGATTTGTGGTTAAGTCCTTCGTATTATAGTAGTTTCGAACAATTGAAAAACGTTAACGCATTGTATACCAATTTTGAAGCTTTTAAAAGTAAGGACATATATACGTTTTCTAATACCATAGGCGAGACAGGTGGAGTTTTGTACTACGAACTAGGCACAGCAAGGCCAGATTTGGTTTTAAAAGATCTCATTAAAATTTGCCATCCCGAATTATTAAAAGATTATGAACCCTTTTTCTATGATAAACTAAATTAGATTAATATCATGGTGATTCTAAACGCAGTGAAGAATCTTTTTATCTAAATTTGTAAAAACAAAATGAGAGTTCTCAATCCTCAGAATGGCATATAACTATTGAATAATCAAAAATCATATCGACTTCAATTTCTATTACTTACAGTAGCATTATCGCTATGCTTTATAATAAATATAAGTTTAGGTTCAATTAGCATTCCATTGAAGAGTATTTTTGGCAGTCTTTTTGGTACCATTGAAAATACAACTTGGCAAATAATTATCATAGATTTTAGATTACCTAAAGCACTTACAGCAATTCTTGTAGGTTCTGGATTGGGAATTTCTGGTTTATTAATGCAAACTTTGTTTAGGAATCCATTAGCCGGACCATTTGTTTTAGGTATCAGTTCTGGTGCAAGTCTCGGAGTTGCTTTAGTGATATTAGGTTCTGGAATTTTTGGAGGTTTATTTGCTACGGCATTAATTACCAAATGGAGTATTGTTATTGCTGCCAGTTTAGGGAGTTTTTTAGTTTTACTTGCTGTTTTGGCCGTTTCAAGTAAAGTTAGAGATACTATGGCTATTTTAATCATAGGACTAATGTTTGGTAGTATTACAGCTGCTGTTGTTAGTGTCCTCTCCTACTTTAGTACTGCAGAGCAATTACAACAATACATATTTTGGGGATTTGGAAGTTTGAGTAATCTTTCTTGGAGTGAACTCTTTATTTTCTTTATCATTTATGCCATTGGGCTTCTATTAAGCATTGCATCAATAAAAGGATTGAACAGTCTATTATTAGGAGATAACTATGCAAAAAGTCTAGGCTTAAATTTAAAACAAAGTCGACTGATTATCATTTTAGCAACAAGTTTAATAGCAGGTACAATAACAGCATTTGCTGGTCCGATTGCATTTATAGGATTAGCTATACCACATTTAACACGTCAGATATTTAAAACCTCAAATCATAAGATATTATTACCTGCTGTATTTTTATTTGGTGCAATCGTAATGTTAATATGTGATAGCATTTCTCAAGTACCAGCAAGCGACTATACCTTGCCAATAAATGCGATAACTGCTTTAGTTGGAGCACCTGTTGTAATATGGTTACTGGTAAGACAACGTAAAATGATGTTTTAAATGAATATGGAAGTACCACAAATCATCATAAAAACAGAACAACTTTCAATTGGTTATAAAACCAAAAAAGTTGAAACTGTTGTCGCTTCAAACATAAATATTGAATTGCACAAAGGACAATTAATTGGTTTGGTAGGTGCAAATGGCATTGGAAAATCAACGCTTTTAAGAACATTAATTAAGGTGCAATCTGCATTATCTGGTTCTATTATTCTCAATAATAAAGACCTTAAATCAACGTCTACACAAGCGCTTGCTACGCAGCTTAGTATAGTCTTAACGGAATCCTTAACTTCAAAGAATCTATCGGTTTTTGAGCTTGTGGCATTGGGTAGACATCCTTATACAAACTGGATTGGAAATCTTACAAATGACGATATCAAAATTGTTAACAACGCATTAAATCTGGTCAACATTTTAGATTTGAAAGAAAAAAAATGTTACGAACTTAGTGATGGGCAACTACAAAAAGTAATGATAGCTCGTGCACTGGCTCAGGATACAGATGTTATTGTTTTAGATGAACCAACAACACATCTCGATATGTATCACAAAGCATACATTTTAAAATTGCTTAAAAAATTAACCAAAGAAACTGGTAAAACAATATTGTTCTCTTCTCACGAAATTGATTTAGCCATTCAACTATGTGATACAATGATTGTAATGACAAAGGATGATGTAGTCTGTGATCAACCATGTGATTTAATTTCTAAGGGTGTTTTTAAATCACTTTTTCCAAAAGATTTAATCAATTTTGATGATAAATCCGGTAGTTTTAGAGTAACTAAATAAATAGTTATTGTATAAAACAGATGCTAAGCAAAAAATGAGTTCAATATCGCTTGGAAAGAGACAAATACAGATTTCGATACTTCAAGTCCACAAGTATTAGTAAGTACTAAAAAAATCAGTAATAAAATAGCTCTATTTAGAATCCACAGAATAACAACAGGTCTTAGTATCGTATTTTTTGTTCGATTATTATTCAATTAAAACCATGCAGACTTATAATCTGTTTAATTTTAATATAGAATTAGTTGATGAAAGCCTACAAAACAAAAGTGATTTTCATATGGTTGAAAATTTTAGTCTCATTAATCTAAATGGAGAAACGTTAACTCAAGAAGCACACAAAAATTAAATCTATGTTGCCGATTTCTTTTTTACGCGTTGTGGTAGTATTTGTCCAATCGTGTCAAATAATACGGCTAAAATTTAAGAGGAATTTATAAATGATTAGGATATTATACTTTTATCGGTAACACCAGAAATTGATAGTGTTTCCGTGTTGAGAACTTACGCCAACGATAAAGGAGTCATAGATTCTAAATGGAATGTAACAACCGGAAATAAAAATTACATCTACAATTTAGCCCGCAAAAGTTATTTTGCCGCTGTAGAACAAGGTGACGGAGGGTTGCGAGATTTTATTCATACTCCAACCTTTATTTTAATTGACAAAAAAAGTAAATACGCGATATCTTTGATGGTATTGGCGATAAGGACATTAAACAAATCATAAGCGATATAAAAACTTTAAAATCTAGTCATTAAGTTTAAGAGAGTTTTCTTAACTATATTTATCTTTGATAAATTTCTCTGTTAAACATGAACGATTCACTTATTCTATTAATAGCTATTATTATTTCTGCTGGCATTGGCGGTTTTATTGGACTTAAATTTGCCCAATTGAAAAGCA